>WNGB01001746.1_pt1 | contig 68872 bp, 59 predicted proteins | sample 5400681 | NCBI WGS metagenome assembly WNGB01 (sample SAMN13153367, study PRJNA577476) | soil metagenome | isolation source: 115 cm soil or saprolite under grassland replicate 2 | place: USA:California | collected 2016-06-15 | reverse complement strand
CACTCGAACGACGAAGCCCCACGCCGAGCGCCAGAACATAGAGAAGGCTCGCCGTAAAATCGCAAAAGTAATCCAGTCGTTCCCCGAACTTTGATTCCAAATTCTTGGTGCGCGCTATTTCGCCGTCGCAACCATCAAGGATACTAAACGCTTGAAAAACGGCTGCACCGATGACGAGGCTGACATAATTCCCGCGTACCAAAAACAGACAGGCGATTAGCGGCAAAACAAAGATCGAAATCGTCCACACATTGGGATGGATTGGAAACTGGAGCAGAAAACGCGTTATCCTGCGCGAAATCGGACGGTTCAAAAACCGTGAAACAAAACCATCCTGAGGCTTGCTCACTGCGTCAGGCTCCTATTGAAAATTCGATACGTCTTATAGCGCTGTGCCCCGATCGCCTCGAGAAAGCGGTTGATCATGAAATTGTCTTCCAAAGTCATGCTTAGCTCGCCCGTGAATCCGCGTTTGAGCATTCCTTCTTCGATCACTCGCAACACGAGCATCTCGGCGATTCCGGCGCGGCGATACTTTTCGATTACGCCCAGCGCGATCAGGCGCGCCTTGCGAATGCGCGTTTTGTAGAACAGCAATTTGATCAGACCGATCGGCAGCCCAAAGCGCGTCAGCCGCCCGTCGAGATCGCGGAGGACCACATTAATGTCCGACAGGCACAAGACGAATCCGGCAGGCTCATTCCCGACCTCGGCGATCCAGGCAAACTCTGGCGCAAGGAGCGGTTTCAGTTCTTTGGTCATGAACTCGATCTCCGCCTCGGTGAATGGCACAAAACCCCAGTTCTTGTCCCATGCCTGATTGTAAATCTCACGAAGCCGTCTGCTTTCATCGCGAAGGTTTCTAAGGTTTGCCGAACGAATAGCGGCGGGACAGCGTGTATTAAAACGTGTGACGAGCCTTCGCAAATGCGCGACGGCTTTTGAAGGATCAGCGAACCACCAGGCGTACCAATCCTTCGCTTTTATAAAACCGCAGCCCTCGATCAGGTTCTGGTAGTACGGCGGATTATGAGCCGTCAATATGGTAGGCGGAAACTGGAATCCGTCGATTAAAAGCCCGCAGACGTAATTGGTTGAATAATCGATCGGCCCCATCATCTCCGTCCGTCCTTTCTTGCGAAGCCAACTGGCCGCAGCTTCAAAGAGCGCACCGACGACATCGCGATCGTCGACGGACTCGAACAGACCAAAACAGCCGACGTTTGATAGGTGCACCGAATTGTAGTTTGGATCGTCGCTTGCCATGATTCGCCCAACAATCTTGCCGTTCTTGCGGGCCAGAAATAGCGCGGCGTCGCCGTGCCTGTAAAATGGATGCCGCTTGCGGTCGACGAACGCCTTCCGTTCAATAATTAACGGCGGAACCCATGCCGGATCATCGGTATAAATTTGCCATTGAAATTTGATGAACGCGTCGCGCTCGCGGCGCGAGGTCACTTCTGAGACTTCGATCTGCGACACGGATGCAGAACGCTAGGCAGAATGCCGCGGCGTCATGATCAGATGCTCCAGCGATTCTGCCATTTTCTCCTGACGCACAAGCAGGCAAATGAACAGCACGTTCAGCGGGATGAGTTCAAACCAAAAGTAATAAATCGGCTGGCCCAGGAACAGGAGAGCAAACAAGACCAGCATTCGACTGTTAGTCATCAATAAACCCCACCACTTAAACATCCCGCCAGCGGAATTTCGATAACCCTGCTCCAGCCAGGCTGGGATTTTCTCGTGGAACACTTCGCCGGTTGTCTCGCGCAACTTTTTCAGCTGGGGCGCGAGCATTTCTTGTTGGCGCGTGAAATTCAGATACAGCGCGAGAAAAAGTTTATCCCAGGGCCGCTGACGCCACGTCCATCCTCGATACTCAGAGCGCAATCCAGAGGAGGAATCTATTTCGGCTCGTGTTCCATTTGCTACAAAATACAAGTAGGTGCTGCGGTAATAATCAGCCGCTGCTCCTTGCAATGCGTGACTGATTCCAGCAGCAATGGCCAGAAACCAGATCGCCGGCGAGGAACCTTCGGCCAGACCACGCAGAACCAAATGCAGGTAAATGCTCACAAAGACCAAATGGTCGGCCATGCTGTCAATGATGCGGCCCCTGCGGCTTTCCCGGCGCGTCAAGCGCGCGAGTTGGCCATCCGCATTGTCGAGTGCGTTAGAGCAGACATGGAGCACCATGCCAGCGATGTTGATGCGCAAATCGCGATAGTAATAAAGATGCCCCGCGATGACACCGCAGATGCCGGCCAGCAGCGTCACAGCCGCCGGCGTCATTTTGAGATGTGCGAAAAACTCGGCCAGCCGAAATCCTATGGGCCTATAAAAGTACAGGTCGAGGACTCCCTCCACTTCGCGTGCTTTGTAAGTGGCTTCGATGCGCGAAGTCTGGATCTCTGTCGACCGCGACATCAAATTTGTGGCCGGCTCCTGCAGGTCCAAATCCGAAAAACGGCGCGCGGTGATTCCTCCATCATTGGTGCTTCGTCATTCTTTCGTCATTCGGATTTCGTCATTTAGATCATGCGGTCTGCTTTTGTAAAAGCGCCGGAACCAGCGTGTCCGCAAGAATGTTCAAAGCTTCGTCAAGATCGGCGCGCGTGTGTTTGGCGGTTACGCAGGCGCGAAAACAGATTCGATTTTGCGGCACAGCCGGATAATCCACTGGCGCAACCCAAAGGCCGCGCCGCCGAAGTTCATGCCCAAGCCGATACATGCGCTCTCGATCTCCTATGACGATAGGCATCACATAGGTTGTCGATGCGCCGGTATCGAGCCCCAGGCTTTCAAGTTGAGCGTGGAAATAGTCGGCATTCTCCCAAAGCTGGGCACGCAGTTCCGGCTGGCTCGTCCCGAGTTCCAATGCCTTGAGAATGGCCGCGATCACTACCGGCGGAAGCGCACAGGAATAAACATACGGATGCGCGTAGAAGCGCAGATATTGCAACGTTTCCTTCGAACCGGCAACGAAGCCGCCCAGCGCTCCAAAAGCTTTGGAGAACGTTCCGTAAACGAGAGGGACGCGGTCTTCCACGCCAAATTTCTCAGCCGCCCCACGACCATGTTCGCCGCATGCCAGCATGGAGTGCGCTTCATCAATGAAAACGCTCGCGCCATGAGACTCCGCTACATCAAGCAACTCGTTCAGATTGCCGAAATCGCCGTCCATTGAGTAAATGCCTTCGATAATCACGAGCTGGCGGCGCCCTCCTTGGCGGCTCAGTCCTGTATCAAGCGAGAGCGGATCGTTATGCTCGAACTTCTCTGTCCGGCATCGAGAGAGTACGGCGCCATCGCGAAGGCTAAGGTGCGAGCGATTATCCAGAATTGCTACGTCTGTCTTGCGAAGCAGTCCGGAGATCGTGCCCAGCGCGCCGCCAAACCCGCTGTTAAAAAGCATCGCGTCCTCGCGCCTGAGAAATTTCGCGACGCGCCATTCGAGCTCGCGATGGAGATCAGTCATTCCGGAGAGCATGGGCGAACCGCACGCTCCCAATCCGTGCGTCTTGAGGGCTTCATGCGCGGCCGCAAGCACCTCGGGGTGATTGGCAAGGCCGAGATAGTTATAGGAGCAGAGATTAATCACCGGCCGCGGTTTGCCAGCGTAGTTGATCATCGTGCGGGCATCTGCGCCGGCGAGGAGTTCAGGCTCATACAATTCGACGGCCCATGCACCGACGCGCATCCAGTTTGTAAAGCTCGCTGGCGCTTGCAACGGATCGTCGTTTTCGCCCGCCAGAAAGTTGCTCAGACTAAGTTTTGCCGGGTCTTCGTTCATCAAATGGTACACTGTCTTTCGCTCGCTCCCGCCCCTGCGGACGGTGTTTCCCAGCAAAATTGAGATTTTATGTGCTTCACCAGATTCCTTACGGGGTTCTCCGCATGCATCCGCATGCAACGGTTTCCGTGTCGGGGCAGCCAATTTAGCCGGTTTCGGATTTCACGCCAAGACTTTTGCTGCAACGAAGCCACCCCCCTTGACAGCCCATTTGTATCGGTGGAATCCGGCTACAACGAACGACGGCTTCCCGCCGTCGCATCGCTTGGACGGCTAAAAAGCCGTCCCTCTTTGATATTCTTCCTTCACTTTCGCGTCGTGCGGAAAACGTAATCCCAAAGCGGCGAGCTGATGCCGTATCCGACGTGATCATCCTTGTAATGATGGCGAAGATGATACTGCTTCAGCCAAAGCCAGGCGCCACGCTTCATGGCGAAATGATGCGTCGCGTAATGGAGCATGTCATAGCAGACATAACCGAAAACCAGCCCGGCAAAAACTGCCGGCGTCACACGCCCAAAAATCAGAAGGAAGATGGCGTAAAAAAGAAAAGCTAGTGGAACGCTGATGCTAGGCGGCATGACGAGCCTTCGCGCATCATTTGGATAATCGTGATGAACGCCGTGGATGATGTAGTGCAGCCGTTTTCCCACTCGCGTCTTTGGTTCGTAGTGAAAAATATATCGGTGAATGAGGTACTCGGTCAGCGTCCAGAGCAATACGCCGAGCAAAAACAGCGCCACTACGGCCATGATCGGCAATTGGCGTTGCCAAAGCGACACGTAGAGCATGTAGCCGACGACCGGAAGGTACAAAATGAGCGGAGTCACTGGATGCACTCGCGAAAAAAATTCCATGAAATCGCTCTGGAACATTCGAACCGTTTCGTCCTTATTCGAGACGTAGAGGGGCGGCCTGGAGCACGCCCTTCCTTGGTGTAATCGCTCCGCCATAACTAAAAACTAATAGACCGGGCACTGAGATCAAGATCCCCATTCCGACTGTTCGTGGTCTCGGGAGTCGCATGATAAGCGGCCTTTGCTTTCATTCGTTCGACCCGGGAATAGAGGCTGTAACGCCTGTCGAAAACGAACTGTAAAAGCAAGCGGCTCCATGAGGAGTGATACTTCAGATTGTCGTAAAACTCCGGTGCCATTGCGCGCAGCTTTGGCAGATTGTTCCACGGTATCGACGGCAAATCGTGATGCTCGTTGTGATAACCCATATTTAAAGCCACCAGATTGATCGGTCCGTAATAGCTGAACGTCTCCTGGTCGAAATCGTAAGTGTAATGCTCCTGAATCCAGCGCGCGCCCACCGGATGCAGCCCGATTGAAAACAAAAACGCGAACACGAGATAAAGAAATCCAGCCCAGCCGAAGAAATAAATAATCGCCACATCGTATGCGGCGGCGCACGCGAGATTGATGGAGAACCACCGGTCCCACATCTTAATTGCCTTTAGTCGAGGCGGGCGAGTGACTTGGAAAAATGGAAAGAGCATCAGCCAGATCGCCTTCCGATACCATTTGTTGCCTACCAGTCGCGCCTCCCAATGGTTCGCCAGGTCGGCGTCGTATTCGTAATCGCCCTGATGCGAATGATGTTTCAAATGATAAACGCGAAAACCCATCGCGCCCGGTGTGAGGTTTGGCAGATCGGCGATGATGCCGACCATTTTGTTCCAGCTTGGATTCCGGAAAATCAGGTTATGCGTGGCGTCATGAATGATGACGTAATTGGCATGATTGACGAACGCGCCGATACAAAACGCGATAAGCAGACTGAGCCACCAATAGGGAAATCCCAACGCGCCCATCGCGAACGCGATCGCCGTCTGCAAAACTACGATTGAGACCGCAATCAATGCAGTCGATGGATTGCGCACCATTAACTGGCGAACTTCCGGATGTGCCTTGATGATCGCCCGCGCCCGCCCTGGATGCGGCTGATCAGATTCTGACTGGTAGAACGCCTCTTGCATTCGACTTTCAAACTATGCATCGCAGCCGCATCCTCAAACACGCTTTTTCAAGCGTGCTGCAAGCAGCTGCGACCCTAACGGGATTCGAACCCACTTTGAAGTTTTCGTGGCTTTGCGCAATTCCGTCACAAACATGCGTTAGGCTGCGCGTTAGAGGGGAAAAAGCAAATCGGGCAGTTTGCACGAATCGCGCAGAATTACGCAGTTCGAGTGTCCGATTTTGTCCGAAAACGCCGCTGGGGTTTGTTCTCGCTCGGCAAATTTGCTCGGAAACGCGACTCAATCGCAAAATTGCCCTCGCGAATCCGACGGGTCAGGGCCCAAAGAATTGCCTTCTTGATATGGAGCAAGGGTAATAACCATAATCGTACCAGTACGAAGGATAATACCGATAAGGATAATAGCTGTAGTACGAGTATGAGTAAGGATAGCTCCAACCCCAGTAGTACGGATAACCAAATCCACCGGTGAAGATGAATCGGTCACCGGAGAATCGATGATACCGCCAATCGCCGCTCCAATTACCGCCACTCCAGTTTCGACCTCTCCAGTTGCGGTATTTTCCCGATGTGCCGCGGCTGAATTTTGACCCGCTTCGGCTGAACTTGTATCCACCTCGCGGCGATATCGAGCTAAAATGTTTGCCGTGTTTGCCATGATATCCGCCGTGTCCGCGGTGTCCGCCATGTTTCGCCAGAGCAGTGCTAAGAGAGACGGCGAGGGCGAGAATGATCGAAAAGAATGTTTTCACGCTACTAAAGTATTCGTTGCTGACCGCTCGTGTGCGTTTACCCGATGGTCGTCGTGATTGCGCCACGAATCGCCGCTTCCAGTTCCAGAAACGCAGTCAACATTTCATCCGCATGCACAACGAAACGTTTTCCGTCGCCGCGATGCACTATGGGGAATAACGTACTTTGATCACGCGGCCGTATTGACGCCGGGCGTCCCAAAAGCGCAACGTTAAATCCCAATCACGGAACGACTACGCTACGTGTTAGCTATGCTCATGGCGACTCAATCTTTTTATATTCAGCGACTTACGGTCGAGGCACACTTGGTGGCATGCGGTATGCATAAAGCGCTGTTGTGAACACAACCAATACTACGAACAACCAATTCGAATCCACTTACGGTCTACTGGTCCGGTCGGAAGAAAAAGGTCGCGGCGTTCTCGAGATTGCAGTTTACGCGGCCTTTATTCTCAGTGTCGTCTTCTCGATCTGCCAGTTCGCGCAGACGCCCGTCACAACTCCAGCGCCTGGAACTAAGGCGTGCGTAGCATGCCACACCACTAAGTGGGAGCTTCGTGCAGGCAGCTGATGCCTCGGGCTTTTCTCGGGGATTACTTCCGGTAGGCCATTTGCGGTTCTTTTTCCCGGATCATCTTCGAGCCGTCCGTCCACATCGGTAGAAAAGCGAGCGGAACGGACAACAAACGTCCGTTTATCTGCGTAAACGAAGCGTTACACGAAGTTTTACAGCCGCTCACACGACGCTGTAATTCGCGTTTACGATGAGGCGAGCAACGTGATCCGGACGCATGAGCACGTAGGCGAGTTCCACGAGTCATATTTTCGTCACAAAAACGTCACTTGTGTCAGCCTGTATTTCATCGCAAGCGAGCTGTATGAGAAAACCTTTCATGTTCCCAGCGCTTCGAGAGGCACGAAAAAGGTTGGAGTTTATCTTGCCCATTGATAGCCGCGGTCACAACAATTTTCGCGCAGCAAAGGCGTTGCTTCGGAGTAGGCGAGGCTTTGGCAGAAAGTTAGGGGCGGTTATCCGTTAAGGATGGCGTTCTTGCGATGTGATTTTCGGCTATTGGGACAACCGTTCCAGCTTCGCAGCCGATCTGATGAAGCTGGCAACGTGATCGAAGCGCACGAGCACGCGGGCCGGTTCAAAGAGTGGTAGGATAATCTCTTGCTAGAATCGTTTTTGATTGCCAGACGGCAAATTATGCGGCCAGCAATGTCATCGACGATCTTTGCACACGTCTACGATGCTGGCGTTTAAGATTCCGCTTCCAAATCCCGAATAATTTCGGCACAATTCTCGCCGTGCAGCCTTTTAATCGCTTTCCCATTGGAAGGGCAAGAAATACATTGCAAGATGCAATCTATTTCCCGTTAGGCGGCTCAGAGCATTTCCCGTGAAATCGACACTACTGATTCTATTCACCGCAAGCTTCATTGCTGCCGAGCCAGACGCACAGCAAGACACGAAGCCCTATCGCAAATGGAACGCGCGAAGCGAGGCAGACCCGACTCCAATTTCCGATCAGAAGTGGGTTCGCCTTTGTTTCTCCAACACAAACGCAATCGCGGCACAGAGCGTCGTGATTGCGACGATACGATTCGACGAAAGCGGCCGACCCCCAAACGTGGTCTGCGTCTGAACCAGGATCAGCACGACACCGAATACAACGATGCCGATTTTCCTCTCCACTGACGTGATGACATTTCGTTTTAGATAAAGAGCGATACCGATAACGAGCAGTGCGATCTCCATCGCAAACTCGGCCCCTTTGTAATTCAAAAGACCGAATCCCACCTTCAGGGTATCATCGTAAATGGGGAGATCAGGACGATGAACAATCAAATCCAAGATCCAATGAGAGAACACGGCTAGGGCGACGATTAATGCCGCGCTGCTCGAAGCTTTCGCCCCTCGCACCAGTTTGTACACGAACGCCGCCAGCGCCGACCAGACGAGCGCGCCGATAAGGCTGTGCGTGTACGGCATGTAATAAAGATCGAGCGGACTCGCCGCCGTGATTCCCAAAACGATTCGCACTTTTTCAAGCCCGAGGAAAGCGAAAGGCGCCCACAGAAAGTCGAGCAACTGCACCGCGACAAACAAAACCCATAACGGGATTTTGTTTCTCTCCGTTCTGGCGGCAAATGCTACGCTGTAGTGTCCGACAAACATTTTTTCATTTGCTCAATTTCGCGCCGCGATTCAAGGCCTATCTGCGCCAATCGTATCCGGTAATTTCAGGGCGCTGCCTTGCCATTTGGTCGGCTGTGGTATGGCGAACCGAGCGCCATCAGCAATGCAATCGACTACGCGAAGTTTCGTAGCCGCTCACATGATGCTGTGATTCGGGTTTTCGATGAAGCGGGCAACGTGACACGGCGCGCCATGCGCGCCCGCGTGGAATGGGGTCGCGACCCACTCTTGTGCGGAAAGAGCCTTCATCCTAGCGCGCATTCTTTGCCAGAGGATTCCTGGTCGGCTTAGCGTCCGTATAAGTGCCACTCGCATCTGGGCTCAGTCGCGCATATTTTTCAATATGAATCTTGGTCCGGCCTCGCAGGATATCAATGTCAACGTCAACGAATGAGGGCATTCATGCAGACGGCTGCGTTAACCAGCGAGTCTCTACCACTTCGTGGCGTTCTCGATGAATTTCGAACCGCGCTGCGCGAAGAAATCCTTGCCGCCCAGAGGAGTTCATCAAGTAACGCCGTGCAGCTAAAAAATGGACGAAGGATCGGTGGAGCCGACGCGAGCTTTCAATATGCCTTCGCAGTCGATTCTATTTTGAAGGCTCCCGGTGATGCACCCGGGCATTTGATCGTGCCTGAGAAAGGCCGCGTGCCGACAACGATGATATCGACCGAAGGACTAACAATCACGATCAGCGTGGGAATCGACCTAGGGAGCTTTGTTCCATCCGCGCGATTGGAAATAGATCTCACTTTTCTGCTCGGGAAGCTGATTGAGCGCGTAGAGGCTCTTAACGCAAAATCAAACTGCGCTGGTGATCGCATCCTAGGTTTTGCAGCGGTTTCTGGCGCGCCAGAGTTGCTCTCAGTAAAGGGTTTCAGCGCTGAGCAGAATGACGCAATCGGGAGCAGTTTGGGCCGCGATACGACTTTCATCTGGGGCCCGTCCGGCACGGGAAAAACTACAACAATCGGCGCGATTGCTGCCAAGTTATTCAAGCGGCACAGATCGGTGCTGCTGGTTTCGCATACAAACACTGCCGTAGACGAAGCATTACTTAGAATTGCGGAACGGCTCGGCGATGAAACAAAGGATGGTAGCGTGCTTCGTGTTGGCGTCCCAAAGGATAACAAAGGATTCGAAGCAAACCCTGAATTGCTGCTAGCGACTAATGTCGAGAAAAGATCCGCTGAACTTACTGCGCGCGGCTCGACCCTTGAACAGGAGCGGATTGAGAAGACAGGAGAGTCTCTGAACGTTCAGCGTCTTATCGCAATTTACGAATGGGCTACCGAGGCCGCGTCAGATCTTGACCGCGCTTCCATAAACCTGGACTCGGTCCAGTCGCTTGAAGCTGGCGCGCGCGAAAGCCGTGCTGCATTCGAGAACTTACGAAAAGACGAATCTCGATGGAGAGGGATCGCTAACGAGGCCGTCCTCGTTAAACAACTTGCGCTAGACGTAAACGGAGTACGCGCATTGCTCGAAACGAACACGCAAGCCGCAGCCGACATCAACCAGAAAGTTGTAGCCGCTGAAAAACACCTAACGGAGGCAGAACGTCTATACACTCGATCGGCTGCTGCTAACGGACTTACTCGCTTGTGGAAGGGACTGCCAAAGCCTGAACAGCAACAGGTTATTGTCAATTCGCGTAGGAGTGATCTGGTATCAATCTGGCGAGAGCGATCGCGAGTAATCGAAGAAAGTAAGCGTTTACAGATAAGATTAGTAGACGCGCTTCGCCGGATTGAAGCATTTCGGACAACTCATCGTTTTTCACCTGATGAAGTTCTAGCGTGGTGTTTCGCCTTTGATCAACAGCTGAGGAAATCGAAGGACGAAACCGAGCACTCGGAACGCGCAGCCAGAGAAGCACGCGCCACACTCGACTTCTCGCTTCGCGGCTGGGTTAAGGCTCTTCGGGTGCTCGGATTAGCGCAGGATTGCGATGGAGGCGCAGGGAACATGCTAGCGGTCTTACAAAATGGATATGACAAGGCAAGGACTGAAGTGTCGAACCGTAGCTTGGACGAGCTGCGTGAGACTAGAGACAACGTCAACGAACGCTTGCGACAGATTGCTGGCGAGATTGACACAATCAATGATCAACTGAAGCGCGTTGAACAGATTATCATCTCGGAAGCACGCGTAATCGCGACGACCCTTACTCGCGCCTATTTGCGCGATACAATCCAGTCAAGGCGCTTTGACACTGTGATTCTGGACGAGGCATCAATGGCGCCGATTCCGGCGCTTTGGGTCGCTGCAAGTCTCGCGGATCGAAATGTGATCGCGGTAGGCGATTTCAAACAGCTACCACCAATTGTCCAATCAAAGCACGAAGTTGCCCTGAAATGGCTGGGCCAAGACGTGTTCGACATCGCCGGGATGACATCGGCCCATAAGCAACGTTGCCCACCGCCTCACTTCGTCGCGCTAAAAGAACAACATTTGCGCAGGAGGAGCTATTCCAGGAGCACGCGCGCACGCGCGCGCGTTAGCAGAGGGCGCCAATGAACGCCGTGCTGAATGCCCCGAAAACACCTATCGGCCTGTGCTATGACGAACCGGATGCAGTCCACAACGTTAATCGGGTATGCGAAGTTTAACAGCCGGTCACATGATACAGTGATTCGCGTTGAAGATGAGCCTGGCAACATGATCGAAACGCACGAGCAAACGGGCGATTCCAAAGAGCCATAACTTCACGCGAACGCGGTCAGCTTTTCATCGGCGCGCACAATGAAGCGCTTCCAGTCGCCGCGATGCGCGTCAGCAATCCAGATGGTTCGTCCTTCAGAATCAATGGCTGACACGTAACCCAAGCTCCAACCGCGTTTCTTGAGCTTGTCAGCGATGATCTCCCAATACTTCACACACGTTGAATCCTTCGGACCATTCCGAGTGCTACCAATGTTGGTTCGTCGATTGCGGATGTGGCGTAAAGTCCGCGGTCACGCTGGTAATTGGCAATAGCCGCACGGGTGGCCGAATCAATATAGTCGTTTATCGGGCCTTGATAGTACCCAAGTTCTTGTAATGCGGCCTGAACATTGGGCGACAACCTGGTCAGGGCCAAATCGTTATAGGCGTAAATCGGGCCGTCGTACGCATAAACCGCGTTGGGATAGTACCCCCACGCCGGGAACCAGTAGTTCGCGTGCCAGTAATACCATCCGCCGCAGACAAAAACGATTGCCCCTCTATGTCGCTCCACTTCCCGCGGGAGCCTTCTCTTTCGGTTCCAAGGCGATTTTACCTATAGAACAGGCAATGCGACCCTAACGGGATTCGAACCCGTGTTACCGCCGTGAAAGGGCGGTGTCCTGGGCCTCTAGACGATAGGGTCACAAAAGCGCGGGCAATATCGGAATTGCCATTCTTTTGCGCAAGGCAAATTGCCTCGGTCTTCAAACTTTGGCGTCCGCGTCGGACGGCGGACAGCACTGTGCCTACAGACTCGAATGAAGTTGGTGAATCAACGCCGCTGCGCGCGCAGTTGCGCCTTGATGCGCGCTCAATACTTCACGCGCGTTTTCCACAAGGCTCTGCCGCGCTTTGCTATCGCGGAGAAGCTCGGCGACCGTCCGCTCGAGAAAATCGGCGTCCGGGACCTGGATCGCACCCTTTTTTGAGACGAGGGCTTTGGAAAGCGTCGCGAAGTTTTCCATATTCGGACCGAATACGACTGGTTTGCCCGCCAAAATCGGTTCAACAGGATTTTGCCCGCCATGTGCAGCGAGGCTTTTCCCCATGAAAACAACGCTGGCTATATCGTACCACCGTTGAAGTTCGCCGGTTGTATCCAGAAGCAAGCAATCCAAGTCATAGCGTCCGCGGCCAGGGCGCGCTTCGCTGGCAAGCGCGACGCGCAACCCTAATGCATCCAGTTGCGCTCGGATTTCCGGCAGCCGTTCGACGTGGCGGGGCGCAATGAAAAGCCGCAATGACGGAAATTGCTGACGCAAGCGGAGAAAAACTGCCGCCAGGATTTCCTCTTCACCGCGGTGCGTGCTCCCGCCGAAAAGTACGGCGCTATCCGGGGCGTGAATCGGCGCGTCCCACAGGGGCACGGCTACAACCTGGCTTTGTGCCTGAACGTCAGGATCGTACTTGATGCTGCCAGTGCACTTGATTTTGCTGCGCTCCACTCCAATTCGCTGCCATCGATCGGTATCCGTGGGTTCTTGTACGCAAACCAAATCGAGAAGCCGGAATATCGGTGCGACAAAAAACCGGAACCGTCGGTATCTTCGCTCAGAGCGCGGGGACAATCGCGCGTTCACCAGCACAAGTGGAATGCGACGCGTGTGACCTTCGGCGGCAAGATTGGGCCAAACCTCCGCCTCAACCAGAATAATTCTCACAGGACGAATCACAGAAAACGCACGTCGCATGACCGGCCAGTAATCGAGTGGCGTGTAAATAACGTCCATCCAAGCCGGAGCGTTTTGATTTGCAATGGCGAATCCGGTGGTGGTTGTCGTGCTCAAAACGCAGTGCAAATCGGGCTCGAGCGCGCGCAACGCGCAAGCTAGTTTGAGCGCAACATTCACTTCTCCCACACTAACTGCGTGCAACCACGTTGATCTTTGATTCGATAGACGGACGCGGAGTTCGCGATTGTACATCCCAAAGCGCTGTCCGAAGTTTTTGCGATAACCGCCGCGGCGAACCATCTTGAGCAAATAGCTCGGCAAAAAGAACAGGAGGCCGATCGGCCAAAACAAATTATAAATGAAACGGATCATTCAATTGCGGATTGCGGAAAGAAACAAGATCTCCGTGGCCCCATATGTTTTTTGTCTGACAATTCGCCAGAGCTTCATTTTAGGAAGAACTTCATTCGGTCGTTTCTCCAAAACGAAAACGCCGCTGGACGCCAGCGATCGTTGCAACCCATCGTCGGTCAGGAGCTTTTCAGTGTAGCGCTCGCCGCGCTTTGTCTTCTCATACGGCGGATCGGCAAAGATGATCTGAAAAGTTTCTGCAGCGGAGGCGTAGCGCAGAAAATCGAAAACGTCCTGACGTCGAATGCGTCCTCTTAGTTGCGTTTTGGCGAGGTTCGCCTCGATGATCTCGGCAGATTGCCGATCTTCTTCAACAAACACGACGGACGACGCGCCACGGCTGAGCGCCTCAATTCCCAAAGCGCCGCTCCCGGCGAAAAGATCGAGGACGCGGGCGTTGATAACCGCATCGCTCAAGCTGGAAAAGATGGCGGCCTTGACGCGATCCATTGTGGGTCGCACACCGCGATTGGGAACTGCCAGGCGGATCCCGCCGGCACTGCCGGCGATCACCCTCATGGCGACAGAACCGGTGTCGGCGTTGAAGTGGCTTGAGGCGGCGCTTCCTCGGTCGAAGCAGAGGGCGATGGCGCCGCAGGCATCGCCTCTTCGATCTGCTTCTTTTTCTTCTTTGATCGATCCTTTTTTCCGCCGAAAAGGCTATTGAGCATATTGGTAAGATCGCGGCCGACGAGCCGATCCATCAAATTTGTACTGGGTCGGTCGATCGTACCGCTTACCTGAAAGTCGATTGCAGAATAGCCGGGTTCATTAGTGGGTTGGAAATTCACGCGAATGGCTTTGAAAAGCTGGCCACGAATCCTGTCGTTGATCGCAAGCTGGGAATCGAGTTTCAACCTGCCGTCGAATGCGACTGTGCCGGACGCGGTCAGGCGAATATTCGACGAGCGCAAAATCAAATCGTCAATCGTGACCAACCCTGGGCTCAAATGATATTTCGCCTCGGCTTGCTCTAAATGGAGCTCTTGTAATTCTTCGATCTGGAGAATCTGCCCGAGCAACACCAGTAAGCTATATTGTTGAACCCGCCCATCACGCAGGAAAATTTCCCCCCTGCCAATGAGCGCGTTCGGGTCGGCAGTTTTCCCGGAAGCCTGGAAACTTCCCTCCAATATGCCCTTGACCATCCCCTTTGGGCCGCCGGCGTTTTCGACAATCTGATTGGCGAGCACATTGCGAAACTTTACGCTCGTGGTGAACGGTGAATCCTCCGCTTCCGGTTGCATGGCAAAATAGCCGTTGATTTCGCCATTTGCGGCGTGGGCAGAAATTTTGGAAAGCTCCAGCACGTCGGGCTCGTACCGAAGCGCGGAACGCAGTTCCTCTAAAAAAAAGCGATCCCGCAACGAAATTCTTGCCACCTTTGTGTCGCCATGCAGTGCCGACGCGCTGCGGATGCTGGTACGAAAATCCACCCCCGTAAAGCTCGCGAGCAGACCCCCAGCCTGATCGAGAAAACTGAAACTGCCGTCCTTAATGCTCACTCGTCTAACTTCGGGAGCCACTGCTCGTCTCGGTGGTCTATTGTCGACAGAAGGCTGAGCTGGCGGGGAAAGATTCGTTGACGGCGCAATATCCACAGGGGGGAGCGTCGGCTGGACGAATTCGCTTTCTCGTCGCGACTGGGAAACGCTTATCGGCGGTTTTCGAGAAACTCCAGACGACTGCACTTCTTGCGACGTGGGTAATTTCCACTTTCCTTCCGCGTCTTGCGGCCAGACGACACGGGGCTTGATCAGTGAGACTTCTTTGATCACAAGCCGTCGGGAAAAAAGGGAGAGGAACCGAACGCGGAGCCGAAATGTTTTTGCTTCGAGAAAATGCCTCGGGCCCGCCGGAGAGGTCTGCGGAATTATGATCCCGCTGAGTTGCAGTCCGCCCCAGGGAGTCACGCTCATGCTACGAATTTCCAATGTGGTGCCGAGGCGTCGGCTCAGTTCCTGCTGAATCTTTGCTTGTGTGCCTTGCGATTGCACATAGAGATTCACGCCAAGCAAAAGAGCTGCGGCGAGCGCAATCACGGTGGCGAAAGCAATCAACGTAATCCGACGCAATTTTCGCACTCCAAGACGTTACCCCGCGGAAGTTTGAAGAAAAGACCAAAGCCCTGGGTTACTTTTCCCGCATGACAAACACCATTGTCATTATCAATCCTGCCGCAGGCAGTCCCGAAACATCTCGGCACTGGCAAGAACGCGTTGAATCAATTGTCCGAGATTGCCCCATCCGCATTACGTCGCATCCGGGCGAAGCGGAAGCGCTGGCCCGGCGTGCCGTTGAGGAAGGCTTGACACGAATCGTTGCGGCCGGAGGCGATGGGACGGTTAATCACGTGGCGAACGGGCTCGCGGGTAGCAGTGCGGCCTTGGGTCTTCTTCCCTTGGGCACAGTAAACGTTTTCGCGATGGAGGTTGGATTGCCCTCGAACAATCTGGAGCTTTGCTGGGAAATCATCAACGGCGGGAATGTCCGTTTGGTTGATCTGCCGAGCGCGAACGGAAAACACTTTGTCCAGCTTGGTGGGGTTGGCCTCGATGCACAAGTGGTTAAGGAAACGAGCCTCGCATTCAAGCGCAGTTTCGGCCCACTAAGCTATCTCATCTCCGCAGCGCAGATCGCGGCGCGGCAACCACCGAAGCTATTCCTCGAGTCGGAGAATGCTTCTGTGAGCGAAGGATCGTTCGTCCTCATCGGCAACGGGCGGCTTTACGGCGGACCTTTCCCATTTTTCAAAAACGCCGTTTTAGATGACGGGTTGTTTGATGTCGTCGTATTCAAACGCCTCGGCTTCCTCGAAATCATAAAGTACCTGCAAGACGTTGTATTCAGTTCTGAGATCCGTGTTCCCGAAGTTGAATATTTTCAAACCGAGCGCCTGCGCGTATCGAGCGACCAGGACGTTCCCTTGGAGCTTGACGGCGAGCTGGCCGGCAACTGTCCGGTTGATTTCCAAATCCAGAAAAAAGCGCTCCGGGTTTTGGCGCCACCTCCATCGTCTTAGTCCCGCGTGGTGGCTAGCTGGTCTTTCGATCAACATGACCTCATGTTTCGCGTGATGGCTGGCGGCACTGATTGGACCCGGGAGAAAGGGGCGGCATCGCTGAACCCTTCGCAGGTCGGCACCACTCTGATGCAACTCAGTGAACGATGGCCAGCAAAGGCGCGCCCTCTTTGGCATCTCATCGAACAATTCGCGCTGAGTGAAGCGGCTCTGCTTCATCTTCTGGCGGTCTCGAGCATTTGTGCAACGCGATTGACGCGGAACCCCGAGATACTCCTGTGGCTCTGCCAACCTGAAGTATGCCTCGCATCTCGCGGGTACGCGGAAATGTTCAGCGAGCTGCGCGCCCTGGCCGGCGATTCGATCGCACAGCAGGATTTCGCGGCGCTTCGTTTCTGGAAAGGCCGCGAAATGACGCGCGTTGCGCTTCGCGAACTGGCGAATGTGGCGCCGTTGGAAGAGACGACCGGCGAGCTTTCACAGATCGCGGAGATTTGCATTCGTCGCGTGTTCGAACATTGGGACAGCGAATTGCGTAAACGCCATGGTTCACCGATGGCGGAATTTGCCATCCTTGGCCTAGGGAAACTCGGCGGCAGCGAGCTGAATCACAGCTCGGATGTTGATCTTCTTTTCCTCTACAGCGAAGAAGGCCAACTCACGCCGCATATTTCATATCACGAGTTCTTCAACCGGCTGGGTAAAAGAATCCTCGAAACGTTTTCGACTCCGCATCCAGCCGGTTCACTTTTTCGGATCGATCTTCGCCTGCGCCCGGAAGGCTCGGCGGGACCATTAGCCCGGTCGCTCGAGAGCATGGAAAATTATTACGCTGGGTTCGGCGAAACATGGGAACGGCTTGCGCTCATCAAAGCACGCGGAATCGCCGGTAGCCGTGAGCTCGCTTACGAATTCTTGCGGCAACATCAGCCGTTCATTTACCCAAAGAGCACCAATCCCGATTTGCTGGATGAGATTGCGAGCATCAAGCATCGCATTGAGCGCGACATCGTTGGGACAGAAAAGCTCGAGCGCGACGTAAAACTCGGGCGCGGCGGCATTCGCGACATCGAATTCATTGTGCAGACGCTGCAACTGATCCATGGAGCGCGTCATCCCTTCCTACAGGAACCGAGTATGCTTAAGGCGTTGCGGGCGCTTCGAGAATTGGATCTTCTTCCGAGCAATGAAGTGCTGACGTTGGACAATACATACCGGTTTCTACGCCGGGTGGAGCATCGCCTGCAGATTGAGGCCGAGCAGCAAACCCACGTTGTGCCGCTGGACGCGGAAGCTTTGCGACGCCTCGCACTTAGCCTCCGTTTTTCGTCCAGCGAAGATTTCACCGCGGCTTTGCATGAAAGGATGCGCGCTGTTCGACCGATTTTTCAACGAATCATCTCCAAAACGCCCGCGACGCGAACCGAGGCACCTCATGAGACTGATTTGGAAATTTTCCACGACCAAAGACGCGCAGCCAAGGCATTCACCGATCTCGCTCAAGGCGCTACAGGTTTCCACATCGCGCCACGGACACGACAGATATTTAGCAAGCTGCGTCCGCTCCTGATCGGATGGCTTACAAAGACCGCCGACCCGGATGCAACTCTGAATCAATTCGTTCGATTTGTAGAAGCTTATGGTTTGCGCAGTCTGTTCTTTGAGCTGCTGGTTGAAAATCCTCGCTTGCTCGAGTTATTCATGAAAACACTCGATGCCAGCCGCTTTGCCGGCGAGCTTTTGATTCGCCGGCCACAACTTCTCGAAGACATCACTCGAGACCCTGCGTTTCACCAACCTCGCTCGGTGGCGGAGAATCTGCGGCGGCTCGATTTGTTGGGCGCCGATGCGAACAATCTCGATCCGATTCGCGCCTACCGGCAGCGGCAACTCTTGCGCATCATTCTATGCGAGGTCCTGGGGCTTATCAGCCCGGCTGAGACCTTCGCGGAGCTGTCCGATCTTGCCGAAGCCTGTCTGCTTTTTACAACCAGAGCCCTTGGCAATGAGCAATTAACGATAATTGCGCTCGGTAAATTTGGCGGACGCGAGATTAGCTACGGCGCGGATTTGGACGTTTTGTTCGTCGGCGATGACAATCGCGCCGCGCAAAAGCTCATGATCGCTATGACGCAGTCAACTACCGAAGGAAACATTTGGGCGGTCGATGCAAGACTGCGCCCCGAAGGGGAAAACGGCCCACTTGTTTGTTCGATTGAAACCTACCAATGGTACTACACAAACCGGGCGCAGCCGTGGGAATTGCAAGCGCTGACTCGTGCACGTGCCGTCAGCGGACCGCTGCAGGGCGACTTTATGCAAATTGCAAAGACCGCCTGGCGTCGCGCCGGCCAGAATCCCAACCTTTCCACAACAATTGATGGCATGCTCGAGCGCATTCGACGCGAGCGAGGCAGCGGCTCGGATTTTCTCGATTTAAAGACTGGCTGCGGCGGAATCATAGAAGCGGAATTTCTCGTTCAAGCATTGCAGCTGGGGGAAAATATATGGGAGCAAAATTTGGAGAGGGCAGTCGACCGGCTCCGCCAACACGGGTACATGAATGATTTCGAAGTCACGAGGTTCAAAAAAGCTCATGCACTGCTGCGGCGCTGTGAACTTGTACTGCGACGGTACGACAACCGAAGCATTTCAATGCTTCCCAGCGATCCAGAGGAACAACGCAGGTTTGCCGTTCGGCTTGGCTATGGCGAACTCGACACTTTTCGCCGCGACTATATCGATGCTCGCGAGGCGATTCATGCACTCTACGAACGGCACGTTCAGAACAAGAGTCTGTAGCCGCACGTCTGTGAGACGCACCCGCCGTGCGCCACGCTTCAGCGCGGCAGGAAGCGAAGCGCCTACGGAAGTTTGATTAACTAACCCGGAATGCCTTTAAGCATTTCGGTGTTCGTTGGGAATTTTTTTACAAACATCAAAAGACGCTGAATCGCTTCTTCTGGTTTGTGACCAGCCAGGCCGCGCCGGATAAGATTGATTTTCTCCAATTCCCAAGGTTGCAACAGCAACTCTTCGCGGCGTGTCCCGGAAAGAAAGATGTCGATCGCCGGGTAAATCCGCTGGTCGCTGATTTTTCGGTCAAGCACCATTTCCATGTTTCCGGTGCCTTTAAACTCCTGAAAGATCAACTCGTCCATGCGGCTGCCAGTTTCGATCAGCGCCGTCGCGACAATCGTGAGAGAACCCGCCTCCTCGGTGTTACGCGCGGCCGCGAAAATTTTTCGTGGAATCTCCATGGCACGCGCATCGATACCGCCGCTCATGGTGCGACCTCCACCGGAAAGCGCATTATTAAACGCGCGAGCGGTGCGCGTGATGGAGTCGAGCAGGATGAATACATGTTTTCCTGCTTCGACGAGGCGTTTGGCGCGTTCGATCGCCAGCTGCGAAATCCGCGTGTGACTTTTGATATCGGCATCATTGGAGCTAGCCATGAGCTCCGCAGTTGGATGCGAACGCCGAAAATCAGTGACTTCTTCCGGGCGCTCATCGACCAGAAGAAGGATCAGGCACATCTCGGGATGATTCTTTGCGACCGCATCGGCGATGTGATGCAACAGCGTTGTTTTACCTGTACGCGGCGGCGCCACGATCAGACCGCGCTGGCCCATTCCCAACGGCGTCATCAAGTCCATGATCCGCGTGGTGTAACGGTCCGGGACTGTCTCAAGTTTGATCCGTTTATTCGGATTGATCGTTGTCAATTCTTCAAACGGGCGAAGCCCTTGGTATTTCGCCGGCTCTTCGCTATTGATTGTGAGTAGCTTGACCAGTTGCGGGCCACGGCTGCCGCGCCGGGTCTCACCGTAAATCCACATCCCGTCGCGCAAAGCGAAGCGGCGCACAATTTCAGGAGTGACAAAAATGTCCTGCGGCGTCTGCACAAAGTTGCGTTTTGGATCGCGCAGGAACCCGAAGCCTTTGCCCGAAATTTCAATGATACCTTCGCCAAATTCCGGCTCAGCCTGAACTTGTTCGCTGGTCCCGGCAGCACCTTCGACTGTTTCGCGTCCGGCTGAAGCGGGTCGATCCAGAGTCTCTACACCAGCAGTCTCACCAGCAGGATCGGCGTTTGTTGAGGAAGAATTTGGTGATTCTTCGGAATCACTCCGCCTAAATCGATCGCCGCGGTCCCGGTAACGCCTCCGGGGAAAACGGCGACGAGGACGGTGGCGTTGCTCCGGCGACGCGGATTCAGTTTCCAGCGGCACAGGCTGGTTCTCGTTTTGTTCGTTCATAGTTAGATTCTTTGTCCGCCGCGGCGGATGCCTTAATACGTGTGGCTGGAAGCAATAATTTTTCAGGCCGGCAATGTGGCCAGCAATTCGTCGGGAATGTCTAGATTTGAATAGACGTTTTGCACGTCGTCGTCCTCTTCGAGCGCATCACACAATCGGAGCACCTGACGCGCCACGGCCTCGTCCCTGACCTTTCTTGAGCGCCTCAGCTACGGCGTAGAGCTGATCGTGGGAAGTGGTGATAACATACTGATCCTCCTCGCTTGTCAACTCCTCCGCGCCGGCCTCCAGGGCAAGCTCCAGTAGCCGGTCCTCGTCAATGCTCGATCGCGGAAGGGTGATCTGTCCCTTCCTGTGGAACATGTAGGAAACACTCCCGCTCGATGCGAGATTGCCATTGTTCTGGGCGAAGATCCTGCGAACCTCCGCGCCAGTGCGATTCTTGTTGTCGGTCGCAGTCTCAACGATGATCGCCACGCCGCCCGGCGCATAACCTTCGTAAGTGATTTCGTCCAACTGTCCGCCGTCCCTCCCCTCGCCCGTGCCGCGTTTGATCGCACGCTCGATATTGTCATTCGGCATGCTCTGCGCTCGCGCAGCTTGGATGGCGCTGCGCAGACGCGGGTTGGCAGTCGGATCGCCTCCGCCAGCCTTCGCCGCGATCGTAATTTCCTTCGATAATTTGCTGAAGATCTTGCCGCGTTTCGCGTCGATCGCACCCTTAAAGCGCTTGACCTTCGACCACTTACTATGTCCCGCCATATGTGCGGATTTTGTACAATTTACTGATTGAACCTGCGAATTTCCGAACAACACCTCGCCGAGAGATGGCTGGCCCAGAAGGGAAACTAACGCGCGATATTCAATCGCAACAAGAACCGTTTGTCAACATGTTGCGAAGCTTTCGCCACCGAACGAAAGCGTCTTATTCAATCGAATGCCACGAATCCCGACGCCTCAACGAACACCCGTGTCGATGTTCATGTCCACGTGCACGGTCTGATTTGAGCTTACTGTGAACGGTTGCGGCGCCGCACGGACGTGCCGACGCCTCCGGTCTTGAACATCAAGAATATATTCTCCCGGAGGCACTGCGACACGATAATTTCCAGTGTCGTCCGCTGTCACCCGCGCGATTTCTGTTTTTCCGTCACGGCTCAAGATGACGAGCGGATATTCGGCATAATTCACGGTCGCTACATCTGCCGGTGGACTTCCACCGGCAAGCTCAACCTCTTTCGGCGAGACAATTTTCAGATGTCCCTCCACAAAACCTGTCGGCGCGGCATTAATCGATGCGCTGCCGGCGAACAGCAAAAAGACGCAGGCGGAAATCAGGTATTTGAGAACAGATGACATCACTGCAAAAAAAATGGGCGGGATAGATTTTCACTATCCCGCCCAGAGACTAGTCCAAGTTTATGGCAATGTCAGTAGCCAGGCGCTTCGACCATGCGTGGCTGCGTACAGCTTTCGCGCGCTGGGCACAATGGTGAGGCCTGCAACTTCCACATTCGGAAGACCAGTGCCAGCAGCAACCCAACTCGTGGAACCGTTCGCTAATCTCAGAACGCCCCAATCATTCGACGCAAAGAGATCGCCTGTGACCGAATCAAAGGCGACGCCAGTCGCCGGAAAGTCTGGGAATGCTCCCGCTCCCGATCCGTCGAGACTCGTCCAAGTTGCGCTTGGCCCACTTGGATCAAATGTCACAGAGAACACGTGCCCGGGTGTCGTTGGATCCAATGTGCTGTAGCTCGAATATGAGATCCAGGCATGATTGGAGTCGGCGGGATCAACTGTGATACCGCTGATGAACCTGCCCGGACTGTTCGCAGCAAGCGAATCGAGCCGCGTGTACGTGACGCTTGTATTTGTCGTATCGGCATTTTTCGAGATGAAGACGCGTCCGGTTGTCGTCGCCGCCCACAGTGTTGCGGTGTCAGAACTGGCGCGCGCGACTGCGGCGACGTTGCAGTTGGGGCCGGAGCATGCACGAGTTGTACCGCGGTAGTCTCCCGCGCTCACCGTCAGGTTCGTCGCGCCAGCTGGCCCGATGCGGACGAAGTCGCCACAAGCTGGGTTCGCTCCCGAAGTTGTAAACTCAGGGCAGTTGGCTTCAAGGAATGCCTGATTGCCAGCCCAATCCTGAGTCCGCCAGACGCTCAGCGAACCTTGGAAGATTGTGCCTGCACTGGCAGGATCCGAGATGATGGGTGAGTAAAACAGCGCGCTCTCGCCACTGGCCACGATCGGGCCACTCGCGATGACCCACTTCTCTGGGTCGCCATTTTGGAAATTCACATCGTGGAAGTTCGAGGTGAACGAGTTGAACCGGAGCCCGGAGTTGCCCACGTTAAAGCCCGACTGACCGCCATCGCCGTATATGAGCTGTGGCCACACGACCGCCGAGCCAGTGGTCTCAAACGTCCCGTTATCCTGCGTGCCGCCCTGCAGATGTTTAGGGTTATCAGCAGCAACTGACAGGCTCTGGAACTGGAGAGTCGAGAGTGTTTTGTTCAGGTTGTAGAGGAATGTCGGTACTGCCGATAGCAACTGCTGGCACGTTGCAAGGTTCGTGCCGGTGAGGCCACGGTACGTGGTGCATTGCGATGAAATGTCCGCGAACGCCCCGCTCGAGCGAACAAGCCCGCCATCCGAGCCGAAGATCGCTGAGTCCGTGCCCGGGATTTCTACAATCGCATGCGAGTCAGGATGCATTCCATTCGGCGCGATCGGATTCGGCTGACAGCAGGTGCCGGGCGGAGTCGGATTAGTGGTGGCATCCCACGTCATGTCAGTAAACGTAAGACCGGCGTCGGTCGAGCGGATGAATGCGCGTCCGTTGTTTCTGCCGCCGTAGGTAGCGTAGCTAAAAGCGCCACCCAAATACACCACGTTCGGTTTTCCGGGAGGTGAATAAACGACATTGTCGTACCAGCATTGGGCGCCGCCAATTGCTGGGTCGCCGCAATAGTTTAGCGTTTGGTTCGGTGCGGCCGATGCCTCCTGAATTGCTGTCAGATTAGTGAAGCTCGCGTCGGTTGCGGCCACGGCATCGTCCGTGCGGAACAGTCGCGCCCGATTCGCCGCGGTCTGGCTGGAATTCCCCACGCCTACGTACATTCGCGTAAGTCCACCCGCGATCGGCGTGACAGCAAAGGACGCCCGATCGGTATTTAGCGTCGCATTCAGCGCGAGCTTCATCTGAGTCCAGGTAGCGCCGCTGTCAGTGGAGCGCCAGACGCCGCCCCCGGTGTTAGGCGGGCAGATGTTGTTTGAAGGGTACGGAGCGGCGTAAACTATACTTGAATTTCCCGGGTCGAGACTGGTCTCGTGGACGCCACGCGTCGAGCCGAAGGTTGCCTGGATGATTCCGGCGTCTCCCGGAAGAGTTGGGTTCAAGCAAACATCCTGGTAGTTCAACAACGTAAACGTCGCTCCGCCGTCAGTAGATTTCCACAATCCGTAGGGCGGAAGACCAGGAGCTAGCGAGACAGTGCCTCCGGTCTCTGAACTGATTCCGCGTACGCCGCGATCGGATGAAACGTACAGAATGCTCGCGTTGGCTGGATCAACGACGATAGAGGAGATCGAACGGCCATCAAAGGCTGGGCCACTATACGCGGGGGCGGTGCGAACGCCTCCAAAACCAATGGCGCACGTGCAATCAACGCTTGTCCCAGTGGGAACACTCGTATTCGCCGCAAGATGCGTCCAGGTATCGCCGCCGTCAGTAGATTTGTAAATTCCAAACCCGGCCTCCGAGTCACCCGAGGAATTTGGTTCGCCGGTTCCAGCGTATAGGGTGTTGTGAGCAGCGTCGTAAGTGAGAGTCCCAATCGCATTCGTCGCAAAATTGCCGGAGACAAACGTCCAAGAAACCCCACTGCCGGAAAGTGCATTAGTCGTACGCCAAACGCCGCCGCCTGCCGCTGCCGCCCACGCCCGGCACCTCGTTGTGTTGCAGCTCGGATCGACGGCAAGCGCGGTAATGCGACCAGAAGTCGTATACGGTGCGCCGCTGAAAGTCAGGACATCCGGAAAATTGGCGGTGCTCGGTCCCGCGAGAGTCCAGCCACCCAGCGCATTGACACCCCTTCCTGGAGCCCTTGCCATGACATTGGTCCAAGCCCTATGAGCGTTGCGCGTCAACGTAAATGGGACATAGGGGGCAGGGTAAGCGCGATTAGCGTAAGCCTCTTGGGCTCCGGCCGTCGGCCCTCCCTCTCGTTCAGGACCAGGCATGGCTAGTTTGTTTCTGAACAGTTGAACGCGATTTTGGTTGAATTTATTGATCGCGTTTTTGCTGTCCGATTTCGCCCATGACGGGCCGGATGGTTTCGCCGCGACGAAAGCCATTGCGGCTGCGGCCGTGAGAAGAACACTCGCGCTTGTGATGCGCACAAGTGAGAAGAAACGAGTTCGATTAGAACAATGTGGAGTTTTCATATGTTTTTAGCTTGGAGATTTGAGATTCTGGCTTGAACGAATTGTAAAGGCAGTAACTGAAAAGTAACGACAGCGTTACTTTTAGGGTGCGTCGATCCAGCTCGCCACTGGTCCACGGCAATAATATCCATATCGACGCGAACAGTCTGATTCGACACAATCGTGAATTGTTGCGGCTTCCAGCGCAGGTGCGTGCGCGGTCGCCCCTGCACCTGCACTTCCAGAACGTAATCGCCTGGCGGTAATTCAACGCGATAGTTTCCATTTTCGTCCGCAGTAATCCGCGCGATCTCTTTCTTTCCGCTTTGGCTCAAGATGAGCAGTGGATATTCACCGTAATTTTCCGGCGTCATCGTCGTCGCGTTTTCGTCGCCGAGGTCGACCGGATTACGCGAAAGAATTTTCAGATGCCCCTCCATGACGCCTGACGGCAAGCCATCGCTCAATGCAGCGCTGCCAGCTAGCGCCAGAAAGATGAACCCAACGATCAGATTTCTAGGACACATCGCTCACGTTGTAAAAAAATGGGCGGGATAGAACTTAACTATCCCGCCCATTTACGAAACCAACTTTATTGCAGACTCAGCATCCAGGCACCGCGGCCGTGTGTCGCCGCGTAAAGCACGCGCGCGTTCGAGTCGATCGTGAGCCCGTAGGTCGCGACCGGCGGCAGGCTGCCTCCGGCTGGAGTCCAAGTGCTCGCGCCTGACTTCAGCATGTTAACGCCGAAATCAGTCGAGACAAACAGATCGCCCGTCTGGGAATCCAGCGCGATGTCCGTGATCGGCTCATCGCCAAGGTTGTAGTCGCGGTTGGTCCAGGTAGCCGTATGACTGCCCGTATCGTAGGTCACCTCAAACACGTGCCCCGGCTGGGTCGGGTTGTACGCGTTGTAGCCCGAGAACGAGATGAAGGCATGGTTCGGGTTCGACGGGTCGATGGCGATCCCGCTCACGAACCGAGTCGGCGTCGACGACGTGTCGATGCGGTAGAAAGTCACCGCGCTGGCCGTCGCGTTATCGGCATTCGAAGCCACGAAGACGCGTCCGCGCCTCAACCCGGCCCAGAGCGTGCCATTGTCGCTCGGGGCGCGCTCCGTTGCAACGATGTAGCCGGCGGACCCTGGCTGCTTGTCAGAGCCGAAAAACGTGCTGGACAGCCTTGGCACGCCAAGTGCCTGCCAGTTCCCGCAGGGAGAGGTGAAGGTGCCGAAGAACTCGTTACAGTTCGATTCAAGGAAGGCCTGGCCGCCGTTGTCGTCCTGCGTCCGCCAGACGTGCTCGAGTCCCGTGAACAACGTTCCGGCGACTGCCGGGTCGTAGATAATCGGGATGTAGAACGAGCGACCCTCGGTATTGCCCGGCGGTGTGAAGAACGTGTCGGAGACCCAGTTCCAACCCGTCTCGCTGGCGAATGTCGGGGTGGTGCCTCGAAAGGTCATATCGATCTGCGCATCGAAGAAGGTGTGGAAACGGATGTTCGGGCTGAACGAGCTGATGCCTGACTGGCCACCGTCACCGAAGATAGTGACGAACCAGCTACCGTTGCCATGCCCGTCGTAAGCGTGGGTGCCGTTGTCCTGGGTACCGCCCATGATGTCGTTGAGCGGGTTCTGGGCGTTGACTGATAGGCTCTGGTACTGGAGCGTGCCCAGCCCCCTGTTCATGGTCGAGATCGTCGTCGGCACCCTCGAGAGCCAGCTATTGCAATCAATCAGGTTGTTGCCGGTCAATCCGCGCGATGCACACTCGCTGTGCACGTCGCTAAACGAGCCGTCTAACCTCCAGATTCCACCGTCGTCGCCGTTAAAGAGGATGTTCGGGTTGAACGGCGTCGCCGCCATTGCGTGCTGGTCAGGGTGCCGGCTCACGCCCTGGGTATCGATCGTCATGTCCGTGAAGTTCACGCCCGCGTCCTCGGAGCGCTGGATCGCGCGCCCATTCGAGCGCCCGCCGAGCTCCCCGTATTGCATGGCGCCGCCGATGTAGACGATGTTCGGGGCACCCGGCGGCGAGTAGACCGGCATGTCGTACGTGCACTGTCCGGTGCAGTAGTTATAGGAGGCGAAGCCGGGTGTGCCGTTCGTCGGGTTGGACAGCTGCGTCCAGCCTCCGTTCGTTCCGCCGGTGAAGAGCGTAGCCGCCGTCACGTTGGCGTTGTCGACTCGCCAGAAGGAGGCAGGCGCGGGCGCGTCGCCTACGTAGACTCGCAGATCGCTCCCGTTCGGCGCCAGCGAGAACTCCGTCCGTGACGTGGACGAGTTCGCCACTAAACCGCCGCCTGCCGACTGGAAGATCTGATGGAAAGCGGTATCGCCGTCCTGAGTCATTGAACGCCGGAAGACACCGTAGTCGAAGAATGATGCGTAAACCTGCGTCTCGCTCCCCGGTCGGTACAGCTCGATGTGTGAACAGCCGGCGCGGAAAAAGTCGCCACCGGTCGGGGTGTTGGGGTCGACGACATCCTGTGTTAGAATCACCTTGTCGGTGAAGGTCGCCCCGCCGTCTGTCGATTCATAAAGACCAACCTTCGCGGCCCCCGGCGGCGTGAAGCGGCCACCGTTAACCGAGGACGACCCGTGACGAGCTACGTCAGTCCCAATGAAGATGTGATTGGGATCGGCCGGATCGACCGCAATGCCGCCAATTGAGCGCCCGGTCGCGACCGGGCACGTGCCGACCCCGGAAGCGCACGGCGCGGTCGAGGCAGTGCTGCCCGCGATAAGAGTCCAGTTCTTGCCGCCATCGGTTGATTTGTAAAGGCCGACACCGGCTTCGGAGTCACCCGAGCCATTCGGCTCGCCGGTTCCCGCATAGAGCGTCTTGCCGCGCGGATCGTTCGGGTCGAAGGTGAGAGAGCCGATAGCGTTCGATGGGATACCGTTGCTCGACGGGTGCCAGTTCGGTTGCGGGGCAAGCGCGTTGTCAGCCTGCCAGACGCCGCCGCCCGCCGCGCCAATGAAGACCGCGCAGCTCAACGCTGTGCAATTCGGAGCCACCGCAATCGCAGTCGCGCGACCAGAGTAGATCGTGCCGGCGGAAGCACCAGTGGACTCTGACGCCACTAGGGCGTCCGCTGGCACTCCACTCGGACCAACCTCCTGCCAGTTGGTTCTTTTACCGCCGGGCAGCCTGCCAATCGCTTTCGCTGCGTTGGAGGCGTTCACCTGCTGCGCTGCGGCGATCGACTTGGCAGGATACGCTACATCGTCATAGCTTGTGGCCGCGGGGCCATCGACTCGGGCAGCCTCGGCGTCCTTTTCGTGGGCCGGACCGAGGAGCGTCTTTAGATGTTGGCCAAAGGCCTTGGAGCGCATCGACCTCGCTTCAAGCTTGGCTTCACTTTTATTGTCTGATTTTCCCGAGAAGAGTGGACCCGAGGGGTTCACTGCAACGAAGGCCACTGCGGCCGCGGCGGACATTAGCGTCACCGCACTTGCGATACGCAGATTTGTTAGGATACGAATTCGATTAAACCAACGTAGAGATTTCATAGATTTTATAATGCAAATTGAAGTTTGAGTGTGAAGGAGTGCACACTTCCCAACGAAGTCCAAAGTGACAAGGGTTTTAACATTACTTTTTCGTAATGTGGCCGAACGTTGGACTCGCCTAAATCCCTTGCTTGGTATGTTCGTCAATATCGCTGAAGCTAGGAGCTGACTTCTAACGATTTTGGACGTCCTGCTTCTTAATTTTTCCTTCTAAATTTCTCCCGTCTTATTCACCCTCTGCTTATGAAAATTCTTCTTGCCGGCGTCCTCGGTGGAATCGTGATGTTTATCTGGACATCGATCGCCCATATGGCACTGCCGCTGGGCGAAGCTGGCATCCGCGAAATTCCAAATGAATCGGCCGTCCTTAACGAAATGCAGAGCAATATCGGCGAACAGACCGGCCTCTATATTTTTCCCGGTCCTGGTATTGGCAAGAACGCAACGCGACAGGAAAAGAACGAAGCGATGAAACATGTAGGCGAAAAAATGGCGGCCAATCCGTCAGGCATTCTCATGTATCATGCGCCCGGCCGTCCGTTCACGCTTGGCAAATGGCTCGGCGTCGAATTCGGCAAAGAATTCCTCGAAGCGATTTTGGTGGTGTTCCTTTTGGCCCAAACGCGCATTGTGAGCTTTGCCGGTCGGATCGGTTTCGTGCTTGTCGCAGGAATCCTGGCGGCTATTTCGACCAACGTTTCCTACTGGAACTGGTACGGCTTCCCGTGTGTTTACACCGCCAGCTACATGCTCATCCAGATCGTTGGCTTTTTGCTTGTAGGAATTGTTGCTGCGCTGGTGTTGCCTAAACGCACGCCTGCGGTCTGAAGGGGGATAATTGAGAACTGGTTACTGAGGAACTGACGCAAATCGCTAAGATTTCGTGCGAAGTTCCCATACGGTCAGCGCCGGCCTGCCGCGTACAGTTCCGTACGTCGCCTCAGCTTTATCATCGCTGCGGCTGAAACGCCGTTCCTTGGTCGTGTTCTCCGCTGTCCACGTGGCGCCAGCGGCGTTGGCCTTTAGAAATCTCATGATTTCTTTTTCGGAAAGATCGGTGCCCTTAACGTGGAAATACGTTTCCGAGACGCTTCGGCCATTAGCAAAGGTCACCTCATAGAGATAGCGATCCTTGTGGTAAAGGACACTCACGGTTCCGTCGTCCCGCAGGCGCCGCTGTAGTATTGAGCCATAAGAATCTTCAATTCTATCAGCGCTGTCCCCTAAATTCGCCCAACTGCAGCACACGGTTGCGAGAATCGCCAGAACAATGCCACTGGATTGCTTCACATTCATCCACTCGGACATTTCGCAGTAATCCGCAACCGTCGGCCCAGTGCTGAGCGAAGATTGCCACGCCGTGATACAGTTCTCGACTACAAATGAGTGGCAACCTCGATACTCGAGAATTTTTCATTGATGATTACGACGCAGCGATCCGACTCTGGCGTCGAGTTGAAGGTCTTGAGATCGCCGAGGGCGATGACAGAGAAGGCCTCGCTCAGTTTCTTAGGCGCAACCGAGGGCTCAGCAGAGTGGCGATTGATGGAGGGGCAGTTGTTGGAGTCGCCTTGTGCGGACACGACGGACGTCGCGGACATGTTTATCACCTGGCAGTCGATCCTGCCTATCAGCGATGCGGGCTGGGAAAGCGTCTGCTGGACGAATGCCTCAATGGCTTGCGCAGCGCTGGAGTGAAACGCGTTATTATCATGGTAGCCGACGATAACCAGCGTGGCGCTGAGTTCTGGAAACGTCAGGGTTGGGAGGAAATTTCTGGCGCTATCCTAATGGGAATCGATCTGTAGAAAATTCAGCGATAGTAAACGAAGGGGTCAGAGCCCAGATCATAGCCACACCGTGTGAAAGTAGGCGGCAGACATTTTCGGACGATCTGGCTGAAACCAGATGATGAATGCATTGTGCAGTTGATCGATCAGCGGTTCTTGCCGCATCGCTTCGTTATTGAAGAAGTCCGCACAGTCGAACAGATGGCGACGGCTATTCGCGAAATGCATGTTCGCGGAGCGGGATTGATCGGTGCGAGCGCCGGATTTGGAATGTACTTGGCGGCAATTGAGGCCGCGTTGCATGCCGAACTCTCAGAATTCAATCAACAGATGGCCCGAGCAGCGGCACAACTCGAGGCAACCAGACCGACGGCAGTGAATCTTTCGCGGGCAGTCGAGCGTCAGCTAATGAGTATTAGCGAAGGGAGAACCGCGCAGGAGAAGAGCCTGCTCGCTCTGCGTACGGCCAGATTGATTGCCGAAGAAGATGAAGAGCACTGCCGGATGATTGGGCAGCACGGATTAGGGCTTATTCAGCAAATTGCGAGAAACAAAAGCGGCAAGCCCGTGAATGTCCTTACACATTGCAACGCGGGATGGCTCGCCTTTGTGGATTACGGTTCTGCTACGGCACCGATCTATGCCGCATACGATAGCGGCGTACCGCTTCACATATGGGTCGCCGAGACCAGGCCGAGAAATCAGGGTTCGAAACTTACAGCTTGGGAGCTGGGCGAGCACGGTGTGCCACATACGGTGATTGCGGACAGCGCGGCCGGGCATCTAATGCAACATGGCGAAGTCGATCTGGTAATTGTCGGAACGGACCGCACGACTTGCACAGGGGATGTTGCAAACAAGATCGGGACGTATTTAAAGGCATTGGCGGCAAAGGATAATAATGTCCCTTTCTATGTAGCATTGCCTTCCTCTTCGCTTGATTGGAGCATGCGGGACGGGTTGAAAGAAATTCCAATCGAAGAACGCGGCGCGGACGAGATAAAACACGCGCACGGCTGGCTAGCAGGACGACAAGTGGACGTGTGCGTTGCGCCAGAGAGAAGTCCCGCTGCAAACTATGGTTTCGATGTTACACCGAGACATCTGGTAAGCGGACTAATTACCGAGCGAGGCGTGTGCGAGGCTAATGAGAAAAGCATTCGCGCACTTTTTCCCGAGCGCGCCCGATGAGCAAATACGTAAGGTTCACTTGTGAATGCATGCGTCCGGAGATCACACCCTTCGCGGGGTTCGCCGAACTAAACGCGTACCGACGGAAGCTTTGTGAGCTTCAATTGATCGGCATGGATTCAAATGCGATCGGGTTTGGCAATTTGAGCACAAGGGAGGAGGCGACGTGCAATTTTTATATCACCGGTTCGGCGACTGGTGGAAAATCAGAGCTGACGTCCGCGGATTGTGCCAGAGTGGTGGCCTACGACTTCGAAAGAAACTGGCTCCGATACGAGGGGTCCGCGATTCCCTCATCAGAGTCGCTGACCCACGCCGCGGTTTACGAATCAGATACAAAGGCTGGCGCGGTTATTCATTGCCACGACCTAAAATTATGGGCGGCCCTCGTGGATCAGATTCCGACAAGCTCGAATTCTGTTAGGTCCGGCACCCGCGAGATGGCGCACGAAGTAATGCACCTCTTCAGGGTTACGGATTTACACAGGAGAAGGATTCTCGTGATGGCCGGGCACGAAGGAGGCATCATCACCTTCGGCAGAAATCTTGAAGACACATTTACCGTTCTAATGGACGCGCGAAGGGAATCATCTACTTGCGCTGGCAGCGCCTTCCATCAACGTACGCCTGTGCGCGATGAGAGATGAGTTTCCTGAACCGACCCAACTGCAGGCCGTTTCTCGTCGAAGATTTCTTCAGATCAGTCTAGTAGGCGGAGCCGCGCTTTTGGCCGGGAAATCCGATGTAATTTTCGGAGCTGACACATCAAAGACATCGAAAATGGCTATCAACATGACTTTTACGTTGGGCGGCGACCTGACGGTGAACAGGCTCGGTTTTGGCGCAATGCGCGTCACCGGACAAGGCATTTGGGGTTGGCCGCCTGATCGAAAGAACGCGCTCAAAGTTCTCAGACGCGTCGTCGAACTCGGTGTGAACCTGATAGATACTGCTGACGCATACGGGCCCGATACAAGCGAACTGCTCATAGCCGAGGCGCTTTATCCTTATCCAAAAGGGCTTGTCATCGCGACGAAAGGCGGTCTGACCCGTCCCGGACCTGGCCAGTGGGTGCCAAACGGACGACCTGAACATCTCAAGCAAGCCGTCGACGGAAGTCTGAAGCGCCTGCGGTTGGAGCGCATCGATTTATATCAATTGCACACCGTCGATCCCAAAGTTCCCGTTGAAGAATCCGTCGGCGCGCTCAAACAAATGCAAGATGCCGGAAAGATTCGGCACGTCGGATTATCCAACGTGGACCCGGACGAAATCGCGCGAGCGCGCAAGATTGTTCCAATCGTGAGCGTGCAGAACCGGTACAACATTGAGGACCGCAAATCGGAAAACGTTTTAACGTATTGCGAGAACGAGAATGTCGGTTTTCTGCCATGGTTCCCAATTGGAGGCGGGGGGGGGTTAAAACCCGAGAACCCGCTGAATGCGGCGGCAAAGGCGCACCGAGTGAGCGTTGTCCAAGTCGCGCTGGCCTGGCTTCTGGAGCGATCACACGTGATGCTGCCCATCCCCGGGACATCGATAAATCCAGAAGTTAATGCGCACCGCGCCCGCCAACGCGGATGGCCGTTCGTGTGTCGCCTTAAGGAGTCGGAAACGGAGTGATAGTCGGCAGAGGAGTGATACTCGGTGTCCCGGTAGGAGCAGGAGTAGGGGTAACAAACACGATGTTGCCACCTCCACCTCCGCCGCCTTCATTGGACTCTTTCCGATAGCTGATGAAAAGCGTTGCCCCCGTTATAGGCGCGATCGTCACTTGAGCCGGCCCCGCTATTACCACTCGATTAACAATTTCCGGAGAATTTTGCGAACTGGCTCCTGTGCTTAAGTCGATTCGGGTCGCGGTGAGAACATTCGCCGTCCCGCTATTTTCATCACCGGTGAGCGTGACCGCAACGACGCCGCGATCAGTTCCTCCTTCCTGAGAAAAATTCGTGATCTTGAGAAAATGATCGTCAGGAACCGTGATTACCAAAGGCGAACTCGTGCCGGTGATAATCCTGCTCTTGAAAGGATTGGCAAACGCAAGGCTTGCCGCAGCCAGTATAATTAGGGCGATCCCACATCGGACAGCGAACGTTTTCATGTTTGAAGACATACACGCGGTACTCGCCTCAGCAAGCTCGAAATGGCGGCCGGGCCATACTCACAATGGTCGCAATCTCCTCGCTGGTAATTGTTGAGATTAACCGGTCCGCGTGATTCATTCTAGCCGCGACGCGGAGCAAATTCGTGCTATGATGAGCGCATGAGCAGCTTGACTAAATACATCAGCAGAGTCTTTCTCGTTTGTACTTTCGTTTGGATTGTCTCGATCGAAACTGCGGCCGCTCAACCGGGTGGGCGTCTGATCATTCTGAGGGCACCGAACTTTGGATGGAATTTGGCTTACCATCTCCAGATCGATGGCAGGTCTGTCGCGAACGTCACACTAGGTCACCGCTATGACACCTGGCTACCAGCGGGGCCCCATGTCTTAACCGTGTACAAGGTGCCATATGCAAGCTTAAGCGAGCCGATTTCGACCACAGTGAACGTTCAGCCAGGGTGGGCGTATGTGTACACTGCGATGTGGGATTCGAATCTGGTTTTTCTCCGCCCAGCAGGAGCGTTGTTGTCCCCCGGGGCGATTTGGCAAAATCGAGGCGACGTGTACTGACGGTCGCGGCCGCGCCACATTACAACTCCTCTCAACCGACATCGACGGTGCGATATTGCCTGCAGCGGATTTGTCCCGCCTTGTACGTTAATAGCAGCTATATGATATTCGCCAGAATCTTTTCCATCTCATTCCGGAAGACGCGCGAGTGTGGCTTTTGAAAGCAGGAATGCCCAGCCTCACGACCTTGTAAGATCCTCTGGCGGCAGCACCCGACAATGACAAGTCCGGACGTTGATCCATAGTGCACTGGCCAAAATTCACCCCTACGCGTAACATGCGGTCATGAAGTCAATGTACAGATCCGCCACCAGATTCTTTCTTATTCTTGTTTTTGTTTGCATAGCGTCGATCGAAACCTCCGCCGCTCAGTCGGGTGGGCGTCTTATTGTTTTGAGGACCCCGAACTTTGGATGGAATTTGGCTCTCAATCTTCAGGTCGATGGCAGAACGGTCGCGAATGTTGTGCAGGGACGTCGCTACGATCATTTTGTGCCAGCGGGACGTCATGTACTGACGGCCTCGGCCGTGCCAAACTACTACTTCTATCAGCCGACATCGACCGTGCTCAACGTGCGGCCCGGTCAGACGTACGTATTCACGGCAATATGGCAGGACTCGGATCGCGTTGTTCTCGTTCCATCAGCCCTGCCTCCGGGACAGGCATACTAGACCGAAATACAGGATGCTGAAGCGAAAGCGGTCTAAGCGCAGTGAAAGCTTGCCGATCCGCCAATCGGACGACTCAGCCTTTTGGCGAGCTTGCCGTGTTAGCTGCCAATAAGCTGGTTGAGCCCTCGGATCATGGCGGCCGCTATTTGATCTTCGCCAGAATTTCTTCCATCTCGTTCCGACGGAAAGCGCGCAGGGTATGGCTCTTCACATTGCCGAGTGAGCCGATTTTGAGCATGAACGCGCTCATCGTCTCATCGTTGGGTGCATCGACTACGACCACAACGTCGTAAGCGCCCATCGTCCAGAATTCCTCGACGATCTTCATACCCATTTTCTCCGCCTCCGCCGCCGCGGCGTCGCTGCGTTTCACCGTATCCTTGATATTGCGAATGCCCTGGTCCGTAAACTGAACCAAGCCAACATAAGTAGCCATGGTTTGTTATTCCTTTCGTATAGTTGTGGGGGAAAGATTATTGAGACTTTGCGTGTTTGCAAAGTGGCAGCGGGCATAGCGGCCAACTGGAAAATAATTCTTCCGCAACGCCACGGAGTGTTGAAGTCATAGTCCATGGAACCGGGTGAGGCTCTCAGCACGGCGGCACAGATCGCCGTCGCGCTTGCCGGCTTTGCGGGTGTGGTGGTCGTTTTTCGTCGCGAATCGGTTCACGACTGGTCGCCGATCAACAAATTTCGGCTTCGGCAACTTCTAACCAACTCAATTCTCCCACTCGCATTTTGCATGATTGGGCTGTTGTTGCTGACTATCAGGCCTGTCCCGGCAGACATCCGGTGCTGGTGCAGCGGCGCCGCATTCGTAATTCTTTTGCTGTTCGGCATAGGGACAGTGAAAGTTTTTCGCCGGTTTGATCTGCAAGAGTTGCACCGCGCGGGCGCCAGCCGCTCCGTCTTTTATCTGACAGCAGCGGTCGGGATTGCAGCGATGCTATTGCAACTATACAACGCTGCCCTACGTAATGCGTTTTGGCCGTTTTTCACCGCAATCGGGGTTCAGCTCATTGCCGCGATGTTCCCGTTTGCGCGGATGGTCCTCGCGCCGTAACAAAGCCCAGACTAGCAGTCGCCGCAGCGACAAAGATTCTACGACACTGGCTCAGTGTCGTGAAGGCGACCGTAATCGACTGTGAGCCGTCCCCCACCATGCTCGGTATAAATTTCGACGAAACGTTCGCCGAAACCTATATCCCGCCAGGAGTAATCCTTTTGGGTTTGAACGGCCGCGGCAATGACTGGATCGATTCCGACCACTGAGACAATGAAGAGGACCCGGCTGGATTCGAGCGACTCGGGAGTTGCGCCAAAAAGCGGACTCGTTTCATCGATCGTATGTCGCAAGGTCAGTGCCGCGGGAAAAACTGTGAGCCGATCGAAATGCAGTTTCAGGTCATAAAAGTATCTGAAATCCCCACCTTCGATCAAAGGTTCGTCGCGCGAAAACATGATCCGGAACTCCGCCTCCACCATGCTGTGCTGATTTTCGTTGCCAATTCGAACCATCAGCGTCGGCTTCCCATTCAACGGCGCAACGACTATGGAATTACTGAACACAACGCGCGCAATCGGTCGCGAAAAGCGCACGAAGATTAGGCCGGTCATCACCGCGAGCAAAAATATCCCGGTCATGATTTCAACGGTGCTGACGATGTGGCTATAAAGCGTTTGCGGATACATGTGGCCATACCCGACAGTCGCGAGCGTTTGCACACTAAAAAAGAAGCAATCAAAAAACCAATGCCCACCCGTGCTGCCAGCGATGCTGTCTTGCTGGAGACTGTACAGGGCCGCGAAAACGAGATTTAGCCCGACATACAGACTAGCGACAAACGCTGCGAACTGTGGCCATCTCAATCCAATCAGCCATCGATAGACATCGCGCCACCGCCAGGCGTCTGTGCCGACCTTAACAAACTCGACCTGACCAGCGCGGAGCGAAACTTGATTGTGCCTTCTCCTCACGTTGATCTAATCCGCAGGCACGATCAATCCGTCAACAAATTCAGCGATGGCCCTGAAGATCTGTTGATCAATATCTTCCTGCGTTTGGCCGCTGGCTTGAAGCAGGCGTTTCGGTGCGCGCAAGGAATGGTCGCCGCCTTCAACGAGATGCAAAAAGTTTGGCGCTTTCATCTCTGATCGCACGCGCTCCAACAGATCCAGCGGGCAAAGCGAATCGCGAGTGCCTTGCACAAACAGAATTGGGGTCGTGAGAGCGCGCAAAACTTGGTCGCGGAGTTTTGTGCGATCGCCCATCGCACAGAGCGGATATCCAAGGCAAACTAATCCTTCCACATTTTCTTCGAGTGATAAATGACATCCAACCCGGCCGCCCATGCTCTTGCCGGCCAGGATCGTGATGGCAGGCTCATATCTCTCGCGCGCCTGGCTTAATGCCTTTCGGTGTGCTGCGATTAATTGTGGCAAGGGATCGGGGCGTTTTCGGCCATTGCGCATGTAGTTGTAATCGAAGGTTTCGACGGTCCCGATTGCGGACAAACGCTCTTTCCAATTTTGCATCCAGGGATGCGAGGAAGGCGCTCCTGCACCTGGAGCAAACAAAAGCAATGGTGTCATTCCTTGCAGTCGCCTCGTAAGCGGGAAAGCCTACGCTGTACTCAACAGCTCTGAAAGCTTTTCAGAAACCTTACGTGGAAGCCCGGATGACTAGGAGAACAATCTCGGCAAGACGTTGGCAACGAAGTCGACCAAACCGTGGCCAACCATGTTGGCCACCAGATCACGGCGCCACAAATAGAAAACGGTCAGGATTGCCCCTGCCGCGAAGGCGATAAGAATGTTAGCCGCGCCGCCTGACCAATGGCCAAGCGAAAAAATGACCAGCGGAATTGTGACCGACCAGAAGCGTCCGACACCAAGCATCTGCAAGCGTTCGATCGCATAACCGCGGTAAAATAATTCTTCTACCACTCCAGCCCGGAAAACAATGAGTGTAATTAACCAGAGCGGAAATTTCTCGAGTTCGGCAGAGCCCGGACCATGCCCGTACCCGGTAACGTAAGCCAGTCCCCCAACGATTGCTGCCGATACAACGGCGATGACGAGCCCCCACAAAATCGACTTCCACCAGCGGGCCGTGCCGAGGCCAATAGAGCGCATCGGCAAACGTTCGCCGCGGCGCACAATCACCAGGAGAGCGGCTGCACTCGCCCAGATCAGCGTTTCCTTTAGAATTGCTGAGGCAACGGTGATTTCCGGTACAAAAAACACGAACGCATGGCGAATTAGTACCATCGCGAACAGCGCCAGGAACAGGCCTACCCAGGTCGCCCGGGAGACATTACCGGCTATTGACGGTTTGTCGGTTATGAGAAAGGACGACGCTTCGATGTTGTCTCTTTCCATGGCTTTCCATTGAGATGTCGCCCGAGACAGTTTGGATTCAAGAATCAGAAGAATCTTCTTCCGCGTCGAATCTACTTTGCGCAATTATCCGTCGCTCTATTGCACCGTCACAAGCGTGCCGACGGGCAGTTCAGAGAAAAACTTGCGAGCAGCTTCCTCCGGCAACCGAATGCAGCCATGCGATGCTGGGTAATTCGGCACGTATCCCGCGTGCATGCCAAAATCGAGACAGCTCAGTCGCATGAAATACGGCATCTCGACATGGTAGATCGTGGAACGATGGTTTCGTTCCTTATTAGTGATCACAAATTCGCCCCTTTTCGTCGAATAACCCGTTCGGCCAGTCGAACACTGCGTGCGATACACCGGCACGCCGTTTTTAACGAGGGCGACCCGCTGTAAACCGAGAGAAATTTCGAGGCGCAACCGATCGGGCGATGGTCCGCCGCCGAGAAGAATTTGTGCGGCGCGCCAGTGACCTGTCTCTGCGGCAACGTCCAACGCAGACATCTTGTTCCGGCTCGTCAGCCGGTTCCGGGTGGCACCTGCATCGAGCAGAGCGCGAAGGTAGTCGTCCTGTCCAAGCCCCGCGGCAAGCATCACGACGGTAAGATTTCTGTCTTCTTCCACGTAGCTGCGAAGCGATTGCGAAGAGAGCAGTGCCAGAAAATCTTTATCACAATGCGACGGCAAAACGGTGTTGGGATCTGCTCCACAAGTGAGGAGTGTGTTGAAAAGAGAGGAGTTGTTTCCCGCGATGGAATACGCAAGAAACGGCACCTTCTTGCCCTCTGGCGTCGGAGGCACTGAATGTTTGCCGAGAAGCAACCGGATTTGTTCCTTCTTCCCGGCTTGTAGCGCCGCGATCAGAGCGCGTCGCGTACTGCTTGTCCACTCTGGCATGACGGGCAAGCGCTCCAGCACTGTCTCGATAATCTCCCGGTTTCCACCGTCGAGCGCCATTCCCAGAAGATCGCGCCCGTCGTTGGTCGGCGCTTCCGCATGAAGATTGTCAGTACGTGCGAGGAGCAGTTGGAACGTTTCGGCATTGCCGTACATCGCTGCCGCCATCAGCGGCGTAAAACCATTCTTATCGGCAAGATCAACCAGTGCACCGGCGTAAAGGAGCCGATGCGCCGTTTTCCAATCCTGTTGCGATGTTGCGATCAGCAACGGCGTGCGTCCTTGCGCATCGCGCCCGTTTGGATCGACATGTTCGATCAAGCACAGGTCGATCAGCGAATCGCGCTGAATGGTGACCGCGCGAACCAGTTCCTCGGGAGAGATGGAGATGCGCGCAGGCGGCTCAGGGCCAACCGCTATAGACCAAAACAATATCAAAAACACGACGCCTGCCGCGAAGACGAACCGCCTCTTGAACGCACGCATAAACACAGTTGGGCCGGTAATTATACGCGATTCGTCAAGAAATGTAGTACTGCGACGATTGAATTGCGAGCGCACCTTTGAGTAAGCAGGAATTGGACGTGTCCAGTTGAACGTTGCATGTTCAGTGCTGTCCAAATTCAAACCGATGCGCTTAGCCATTTTGTCCCTGTGCGTTGCATTCAGTACATCGTTCGCAGCGCAACCCGAGGCCGTCCCAACTTCCAGTGTTCCTCCGGCTGCGGCGGAGGCCGGGAAGGACGTGGTTCACCAACTGAACAATGCTTTTGCCAAAGTCTTCGAAACCGTGGCGCCGAGCGTTGTCATTATCGAGATTTCCAAAAAGAATGAAATCAGCGAAAGCTCGCCCTTGGACGACCTGTTCTTTCAAGGACCGCCCGATGAAAACAATCCGCGGCGAAATCCGGGTGGGGTACGTCCGGTCCAAAGCGAAGGCTCTGGTTTCATCGTGCGGCCCGAGGGCTACATCTTCACGAATTTTCACGTAGTCGAAGGCGCGGACAAAATCGGCGTGAAGTTGAGAGACGGACGGAATTTTCCAGCAACGGTGGTGGGCACTGACGAGAAAACGGATGTCGCTGTCATTAAGATTGACGCGAAAGATTTGCCGGTCGTCCAGCTTGGTGACAGTGATGCTGTGCGGGTTGGACAGTTTGCGTTTGCCATCGGCGCGCCATTCAAGCTCGATTATACATTCACCTATGGAGTGATCAGCGGCAAAGGCCGAAGCAAATTGTTTCAGACAGGCGGCTACTCCATCTCGGATTATTTGCAGACTGACGCCTCAATTAATCCGGGAAACAGCGGTGGCCCACTTTGCGACATTGATGGCAAAGTGATTGGGATGAACACGCTGATCAACGGCATGAACCGAGGGCTGGGCTTTGCAATTCCAATCAACATGGCAAAGGAAATCGGCACCGAGCTGGTCGCCGGCCACAAGATCACAAGGCCCTGGCTGGGCATTCGCATCGAGACGCTGGGCGACGACCCGACAATCCGGGATTTGTTTAAGGGCGCCGAAAAAGGAGTGGTGGTTCGTACCATCGAAGCCGATGCGCCTGCTTCCAAAAGTGATTTGCACCCGTTCGATGTGATCACCCAGGTGGATGGAACGCCGATCGAAACAGACTCGCAGCTTCAGCACGAGATTTTGAAAAAGAAGGTCGGCCAAAATGTCCAGCTGACTGTTTGGCGCAAAGGCCAGACCATAAAAGTCCCCATCAAAACCGGTGAATTGCCGAATGAGATTGCGCGAACATCAAATGCGTTGCCGACCCAGCCGCGGCAACCGTCACAGGAAAATGTCGGCAAGTTTGGCTTGCAGGTGCAGGAATTGACGAAGGAAGTTGCGGAACGTCTGCATCTCCCCGTCGACAAAGGTGTGATCGTAACGGATGTGGAGGACAACAGCATCGCTGCGGCCCAGGACATCCAGCGCGAAGATGTCATTACGGAAGTGGACGGCAAACCCGTCACGAACGTGCAATCCTTCCGCGAAGCGCTGAACAAAGCCGATCCAAAACGCGGCGTTCTCCTTTACCTTGATCGCAAAGGCAGCAAAACTTTCGCCGTGCTTAAAGCAGGCAGCTAACGCACTGTAGCCATGACGCTGTGGGCCGTTAGATAGGGCGACCGGCCACGGGCCGGTGGCTACAGAAGATTGCAAGTCGCGCAAATCGATTCTGCTCATTGCGGCGAATGCGCGCGGAGATACTCAGATAACGGCTGGTTATCGATGTAGAGCTGATCGAGGGCTGCGTCCCCACGGCGCACGCGAACTGTGACGTAGGCATTCTGATTGTCGCGGCGATTGTTCTCCACATATGCGTGTTCCGCTGCGGCTGCGTTTGCTTCGGCAACCCAGAATTTGTTGAACGGGAAACGCACCTGCTGTTTGCCTCCCCACCACCAGACTGATTCAACCGGAACGGCATCGTCGGTTCCCGCCGCTTCGGTTGTGAGATGGTCAATCTCGGCAAAACCATCTGTGCTTTGCTTGAGCACAGCGTACACGGGCTTATTGCCTGCTTCGAATTTCGCAGGCGCAGCGAATTCCTCCGCAGTGAAACGTAACGCGATGTATCGGCCGCGGATGACATCGACCGGATCAACGGGCGCAGTGCGGAATTTCCAGATGCGACCCTGTTTAAGGGTTTGGTCGCGTTGCCAGACCATCGTGGCCGGCACGGCTAATTGCGCAAGCGCCACCACGCCGAAAATCAGAATCCGTAACATCTTCATGATGCGGTCCGTCGTTTAAACAACAGCAAGTTGGCAACGAGAAATCCCACGCCCACAATGATGAAGCCGACTCCGCGAGCGACAAAGCTGAGGTCATTATCAAAGAAACGGCAGATCGCCAGCGCAGCGATCAGTAGAAGCCCAAAGTTTGCGCGGGCGATGCTATTTGTGCGGATGCCGCGGGCGAGAATGTCGATCCCGAGCAAGAGCGCGTAGCAGTTCATGACCGTGCCAGCTGCGAACGAGCAGCGTGTGCTTCGCCATCTGTCGTTTGGAAATTCGCACAGATGAGTGATGGCCCACGCGATGGCGGTGACGATCGGAAAAAGAGCCGCTGAAAGACTAAACTCAGCGCGTCGACGCAGAAGATCGAAACTCGCCAGACAAACAGCAGCAATTGGAAATAGCAGTTCGACAACCACTGCCAGATTCGCCGCCGAAGTGCGTGGAACCGACGCGACACGGTACGTCATGTGCCAGTTTGATTCAAAGCTGAGCACAATCGTAACGACACCGATCGCAATTCCACCGAGCAATGCGAGCAAATGCAAACGTCCAGCCGGCTGCGGGAAAAATTTGATTCCGCAGAGATAAATCGCTGTCGCCAGTCCCGCATACGCGATTGCGCCGACATTGGCGTCTGCGAAATCTGCAGTGGCGCCAACGCCGAACATTGCCGCGAGCGCCACGGTGATTACGAGTGTGGCCGTTTCCCGGCTGTCACAATCAGACCGAAAACGAATCGCAACATACGGAATCACCAGCGTCAAAAGAAACCAGAAGAGCATCGGGTTTCCTGCCGACGAAGCGGGTCCCCACCGCGCAAACAGCCACAGAACGCAGCCAATTACATACGCAATCACGCCAAGACTGGTGCGTAACAGATAAACGATCACGATGCTCAATAACAACCATGTGCGCATGAAGTCGGCGAAGGTTCCCTGCACTTGATACGTTTGGCTGATCAGCGAAATAGCTGTGGCTACTGCCGCCACATCGAAAATGGCGGCAGCTTCGCGCCACGGCCGCGATTCATTCCTCCGCATCAACGTGAACACGACCAAAGCTTGCGCGATGACAAGCGGCAGGAACGCGACTCCTGCGCGGGTGGCGCGGCTTAAGTCATCCCAATTGTGCGCGATGAGCAGAATGATTCCCGCGGCAACTAACGCCGACCCGAGCGCTGCCAATATAACGAACGCGAAGTTCACTCGGGGTTGATCATGCTCGTAATAGCCGTCAATTGCTCGAGCGTTTTCAGAGCTGATCACGCCGCTGGCTACTAATTCTGGAAGCTGCGATCGCAGCCAGCGAATTGCCCGCCGATTTCTGACGCCTGCCACGCGCCAGATTCAATCAGAATCGGTGTTGATCTGAAAGCGAATTGTGCGCCTAGCTTTTTCGGCTGCCGACAATCACCAGCACGACTCCGCCGACCAGACAGATTCCGCTGGCGACCGGCGGAAAATTGATTCCGTGAGTCTCTTTGTGAGTGATTTCAAGCGGGCCTAATTGGGCGTCTTTCTTTTGTGTGGTCCAACCCAAACCGCCCCAGGCAAAGCCGATCACGCCGACAATGATCAGAACGATGCCGATGATTGCGGCTGGTTTCACGATGCCGAGCTTACAATGGCCGCCGACCTGAGAGCAATTGAATGATCAGCACCACAATTGCAATTACGAGCAGGATATGAATGAACCCGCCCAGCGTGTAGGAGCTGACCAACCCAAGCAGCCAGAGCACCAGCAAGATCACAAATATTGTCCACAACATAGAGGTTTCCTTTCGGTTAAGTCATACCTACCTTCGCGCGAGGCAGTTCTGCTGCGCTTATCGAAGTCAAATTTTTTTGTGACGCTTTGGCGTTGATCGGTTGAACGGCTCTAGAGCCGACGCGCTATGAGAAACTGGCGAGGTTGCCCGCATTGGAAAACGCAAATGCGTTCGAAGACTAGTTTTCGTCAAGGCCTACCGATGATCTCTCGCAGATTCCACCCGCTCGCTTCGAGCTTTTGGCGTGCGGTGTCGTAATCGCTTTGGGTCAACTCGGCGACGACTCGCACCGCGCGATCGCGCAGCTTCGTGCTGGTGGTATGCAGGTCGATCATCAGATTGCCGCGGACTTTGCCGAGCACGACCATGGCGCCGGTACTGATTATGTTCAGCGCGACCTTCGTGGCGGTTCCGGCTTTCAGGCGTGTCGATCCGGTAAGAATTTCTGGCCCAACTGCGAGAGTAATCACCAAATCGACGTGCGCCGTTGTAGCCGGGATCGATGATCCCGGAGCGCCGGCGTCAGCGACACCGGCTACAGCCGGATTGCACGTGAGCAGCATCGTACTTGCGCCTACCTGCTTCGCGCGCGCAAGAGCGCCGAGTACAAATGGCGTCCTGCCGCTGGCCGAAATTCCGATTACAACATCGGCATCTCTTATTCGGCGCTCATCCACGGCTAATGCGCCGGCAGCTTCGTCGTCTTCCACGCCTTCCGCGCTGCGATACATGGCAGACACACCGCCCGCGATTACTCCCTGTACAAGCTCGCGCTGTGCGCCAAAAGTCGGTGGGATTTCGCTCGCATCAAGGACGCCAATGCGTCCGCTGCTCCCAGCGCCGATATAAAACAACCGGCCACCGTTTCGCAGCGATTCAGCTACAATTTCAATCGCTCTCGCCAGCTCGCCAACAGCGGCGCGCAATGCCTCCTGAACGAACTTTTCTTCTTCAACAAAAACTTCGACTAATTCTCGTCCACTCATTTTTTCCAGATTCTCCGAGCGCGGGTTGCGCTGTTCGGTCAGCGCCGCCGCCAGACTCTCGATTTCATTTTGGGACGGATTTGCGTAAAACGTAGGGTGACCGCCGGCTTCTGCCGCCAGCAATGCGGCGCCTAATTCAGGAGCGCGTTCCGCGATTGCCACGCGAGCATCAGGCAGATTCTTTTTGAGTCTGCGCCGAAACGCGTGGGTGTAGATTGAGTCACGGTGAAACAAACCGCCAATCAGCGCCACTTTTGGTGCAAGCAGATGCAGAGCGGATGCGACGGCCTCGGTGTATTCGCACAGGACGCGCGCGCCTTCTTCGATGATCTCCATCATGCGCGCATCGCCCTCGGTCGCCGCTTCAAAAACCACCGGCGCCAGCATCGCGATTTCCATTTTGTCCGCCGTCTGCACCCAGCGAACCAGTTCATCCAGATTGTTCAACGAAAGCGCATGCAGGATTTTCGCGGTGAAACGGATCGCGCCGCGATGCAAATCATGTTCCCGCAGGATCAGGCGAAGCGCCTGAATGGAAAGAAAATAACCGCCGCCCGCGTCGCCCAAAATGTGCCCCCAGCCTCCAGCTCTCTCGATTCGATTGCCCCGGCGTCCGGTGACTGATGATCCGCTTCCAGCGTTGACGACGATGCCATCCCCGTGATCGAGGGCCGCTGCGAGCCCCGAGTCGCGATCGCTGCCCGTAACGATTTTGGCGTTTGGCCAAACCTCGAGACAGATTTGCTTGAGCGAGCTGCGATCTTCCTCAGTGCCGCAACCGGCAAGGAAAACTCCCGCGCGATCGATCTGCTTTGGCAGCTCAGCAAGAATCGTGCGCAGACGATCGGATGTGGTGAGCCGGAAATTCGATGGGGGCAGTTTTCCCTGGTCGATAACGCGAAATTCGCAGCTCGGTGCATTCACTCCAGCCACAGTTTCCGCAAGCACCCAGGCGGTTTTCGTGCCGCCGCCCTCGACCCCGAGGATGCGCTCGCCGGGTTTCATCACTTCCTATGCTTACCCGTTTTTGTGGAAAATTGAAAGGTGCATCGGCTTCTCCGAAGGACGATCGCCACGCGTTGAGGACAACACGTTCCACCTTTGCCGACAATTTCGTATGCTCGTATCGTGCAGAATGACAGTGGACGAGAAGCAAGCCGCAAAACGTCTCCAGCAGCTGCGAGACGAGATCCGGAAGCACGACCGTCTTTATTACGATGAAGCCGCACCGATAATCGGCGATCGCGAATATGACCGGCTCTACAAGGAACTGGTCGATGTAGAGACTCAATTCCCCCATCTTGTTACGCCGGACTCACCCACTCAGCGCGTGGGCGGCAAACCGTTGCAAGCATTCGAGCAGGTTTCGCACCTCATTCCGATGCTGAGCCTCGATAACACTTACTCGGAAGAGGAAGTTAAGAATTTTTACGCGCGCATCCAGCGACTCTTACCGAATGAAAAAATCCCTGTCGTAATCGAGCCAAAAGTAGACGGCGTCGCGGTTTCGCTCATTTACGAGAACGGCAAGCTCCGCCAAGCCGCGACGCGCGGCGACGGAAACGTGGGCGACAATATCACACAAAATATCCGGACGATTCGCTCGGTGCCGGACCACCTGCGCGGAGCAGCGCCAAAACTTCTGGAAGTGCGCGGTGAAGTTTACATGGACCGGAAAGGCTTCGAAAAACTTAATGACGAACGCAACAAGCAAAGGTTGCCCTTGTTTGCAAATCCCCGCAACGCCGCGGCCGGTTCACTCAAGCAACTCGATCCAGCCATCGTGGCGAAACGTCCGCTGGGCATCGTGCTTTACGGAACGGGGGCAACTGAAGGAATGGATATCGATCTTCACTCGGAGATTTTCCCTCTGCTCAAGAAGCTGGGCCTGCCGACCACCGAGCGCTGGTGGGTAGCAGCGTCAGTCGAAGAAATTTTGGATGCGATCCACGAGCTGGATGCGATCCGTCACAGCTTTGCTTATCAAACCGACGGCGCAGTGGTGAAGGTAAATACGTTTGCGCAGCGCGAGCGACTCGGTTTCACCGCCAAATCGCCGCGCTGGGCAATCGCATACAAATACGCGGCGGAACGGGTCGAGACGCGCTTGAACGACATCATAATTCAGGTTGGGCGCACTGGGATTCTCACGCCGGTAGCGGTGCTGGAGCCCGTGCTTGTAAGCGGAAGCACTGTCGGTCGCGCGACGTTGCACAACGAGGACGAAATTAAACGCAAAGACATCCGAATTGGTGACACGGTAGTGATCGAAAAGGCCGGCGAAGTCATCCCGGCGGTGGTTGAAGTTGTGAAATCGAAGCGTCCGCGCAGCGCGAAGCCGTTCGATTTTTCAGAGCACATTCAGGGCAAATGCCCAGTGTGCGGCGGTCCCATCCGGCGCGACCCGCAATTTGTCGCCTGGCGCTGCGAAAATCTTCAGTGCCCAGCGCAGACAACACGACGCGTGGAATTTTTCGCGGCGCGCGGTGCGCTCGACATTGAAAGTGTAGGCGGAATTGTCGCGGATAAGGTGGTTGAGCGTGGCCTCGTGCGCGAGCCACTAGATCTGTTTGAGCTAAAGGTTGAGCAACTCGCCAAATTAAATCTGGGCACCGAGGAAGCGCCTCGCGTCTTCGGCGAGAAAAACGCGACCAAAGCAATCAATGCGATCGAGCGCGCTAGAACTTTGCCGCTTTCGTGCTGGCTTTACGCCTTAGCTATTCCAGACGTAGGAAAAACCACAGCAGCACAGCTTGCGCGATTCCACGACAATATCGACGACGTCGCGCAGTCGAAGTTGCTCCGAGATGTTTTGGATTATCACGAGAAACGGGATCAAAAGGAATCCGCTGAGATTGCGGAACGCTTGATCAACGCGGATTTTGCCGACCGCTCCAAGAGCAAAGCGGAAAAGGGTGGCATTGTCACCGAAGTTGGGCCGGTAGTCGCAGAGAGCGTCCTGGATTTCTTCGCCTCAGCGAGCGGGAAAAAGATTCTGCGACGCCTGAAGGAGCTGCAAATTCAGCCCAAGAGCGAAAAAGTTTCGGCGAAAAAAGCGGCGGAATTGCCCCTCGCGGGGAAAACGTTTGTGCTCACCGGAACGTTGTCTTCGATGACGCGCGACGAAGCAACGGAAAAAATTGAAGCGCTCGGCGGCCACGTCACCGGCAGCGTGAGCAAGAAAACCGATTACGTACTCGCGGGCGCCGACCCCGGCACCAAATTCGATAAGGCGAAAGAACTCGGCGTTCGAATCCTTGATGAAGCGGCTTTTCAAAAAATGTTGTGACGTTAAAGGGCTGCTTGTCACTGCAGACGCATAGCGGCGGAGACTAGCAACTAGCAGCGCTCGACTAGGCACTACTCCTCGTTACGGCGTGCGCGGCACCTCTGAGTTAAGCGAGAGCGGAATAGCCTGATTCCCCGCAGGTGTGGCGGGAGAGGCAAGCAATGGCCCGGTTCGGCTGGCCGGATGAAGTGTCGCCTGCACATGGAAAGTCAGTTTTTGATTCCCCCGCATCACAGTGATCGGGACGGTATCGCCTGCAGTGATGAAGAACGAGGCATCGAGTACATCTTCTGGTTGAGTCACTTTTTTCTGACCTACTTGTAAGAGAATATCTCCGGATTTGATTCCGGAACGGGCGGCCGGCGTTTCCTCCATGATCTGCGTCATTTCCGCACGTGACCCTTCCACCGGTTGAGCGGCTTCCGAAACGTTAATCCCAACCCAGCCGTGTCTGGCCTCGCCGAAACGAACAAAATCGCTGCGGATTTTCTCCGCTGCTTCGATCGGCACCGCATAACACGCCGACTTGTTTTCGAGACTGCTAACCACGATGCCAACGACCTCTCCTTTCATGTTCAAGAGCGGCGCCCCGGCTTCTCCACGTTGCGTGGGGAGATTGACGCGCAGATGCGTTGTTGAAAAATAGCGGCCGAGATATTTATGATCAAATCCTGCGATCATCCCGCAGTTGGGCGTTTCCGGTAAATCCAAAGGATAGCCGATCGCCACGACGGGCGTCGCTACTCCCAGTTCTTCAGATTTCCCAATCGACAGAGCCGGAGTAGCCGCGTCTATTTTTAGCATGGCTGTCCCGCTGCGGATGTCCGCCAAAAGCTGGTGCGCCGGATATTTTTTACCGCCGAATTCGATTGTGAAATTTCCTGCTTCGCCTCCAACCGTGTATGCGGTGTAAAGCGTCCCTGTGGGATCGATGAAAAATCCGGTGCCGCAAATTTCGCTGTGTTCGTCGACGCCATGAATCTTCACCACCGCTTTGGCCGCGCGTTGAAAGATGTCTTTAAGCTGATGGCTGATTGCTGCAGTCGACTCCGCCTGCGCAATAGCACGCTCCAAGAGCTCCTTAGTCTGATCCCTATTTGCCGTAGCGGACTGCTCCTGCGCAAAGAGAAGACTCCCGCCTGAGCAGAAGATCAGCGCGAGTGCAAGTATGCTGCGCTTAGAATCTGAAAGTGGGCTCATAACTCACGGGGACGCTATCGAGCACGTAACGCGGAGGGGCGGCTCGGTGAGTCTGGGCGCTTTCATGAAAACTGCGAACCGGCTGCGTCCTGAGAATCTGTGTGGCGACCGGAGATGCGAGGCTCCATTCTCCTTCGGTATTCGCCGGCACCGATATGGCGGGCGGGCTCTGGAGAGCGACACGAGCCGTCTCGGGCTGCTGATAAATCTTTACTGAAATTATGGCGGCACAAAGCAGGACAGCCGTGACGGCAGCGGGATAGGAGGTTAAAGAACGAACATCCAGTTGCAACATGAAGTTGTGAGCGCGTTCCAGGCAAATGCGCCAAAGCGGCTGGCGAAGCAATTCATCACGCTGCCGGCGATGAAATTCGTGCAGGAAATTCTCAAAGTAGGCAGGCGGCGGCTGCTCGTAACGCTTCAACCGAAGCAGTCTCGCGATTTCGCTATCGTTAAATTCCTCCATTTTCAGTGCCGGTTAAGAAACAGGATTTTTCCGAAATTCATCCAGATAATTTTGCAATTGTCGATTCGCGTAGAAGAGCCTGGAACGTACTGTCCCTTCTGAAACTCGCAAGATTTTACTGATCTCTGCGTGGGGCATCCCTTGAATATGAAACATGGTGACCACGGCTCTGTGTTCATCAGACAATTTCATCATGGCCTCGTTCAATCTTCGCTGCAGCTCCGAAAGATCAGCTTCTCGTACAGGACTACTCGTTGCCGTTAGTTCCAGGAATTCCTTGTCGTTGTGAATGCTCGCGTCCACGTCATCCAGACTCAGTTGAAATCGGCGGCCGCGCTTCTTGAGAAAATTCAGGGTCATATTTACCGCGATGGAATGAATCCAGGTGTAAAAAGACGATTTGCCGCGGAATCCGCGGATTGCTTTGTACGCTTTGGCAAAGATATCCTGCAAAAGATCGTTCGTATCCTCGTGGTTCGAGGTCATGTTGTACACCAGGCCGTAGAGACGCGGCGTGTATTTGATGACTAGTTCGTCGAAAGCGCTGGCATCGCCCGACTGCGTGCGCTTGACCAACTCCTGATCTGGGTCGGTTCTCGGCTGGTCCATCGCGTCGCGCTTAGATTTAGCACGAGCCTCAACAGCCGACGACAACAAATCAGAGATCCGGCGAGCAGGTAATGCGACTGAGGCGTTCATCTTTTGCAGTGATTCAGATCAGCGCCGGTCGCGCAGGGAAAGTAGCCAGAGCAAGTTACCCAACGCAGCGATAAATGCCGCAACGTAAGTGAGCGCGGCCGCGTTCAAGACGCTGTTCACACCGGCAGTTTCCTGTCCCGGCTGAACGATTCCCATCTCACGCAAAATAATTTTCGCTCGGCGCGAAGCATCGAATTCCACCGGTAACGTAATCAATTGGAAAACGACCAGGACCAGGTAGCAGTAAATGCCGAGTGTAATCAGACCGGTAATACCAAAGAAAAGGCCGCCGATGATGATGAACGGCAGCAGTTGCGACGCGATCATCGTCACGGGCACGATCGCCATTCGCGCTTTCAGCGGCGCGTACGCCCTGGCGTGTTGAATGGCGTGACCGGTCTCGTGCGCAGCTATCCCCAGCGCTGCTACCGAAGGAGTATGATAAACATTACTCGACAGGTGCAGTTTCTTATCCCTCGGGTCGTAATGGTCTCCGAGAAAATCATTAGTTTCCACAACCTCCACATCACGTATTTGCGCCGCCTGCAGAATTTCTTGCGCGCACTCGGCGCCTGTGATGTTGGAGCTTGCTCGCACCTCGCCCCATTTTCGGAACGCGCTGGTTACACGAATCTGCGCCCAAATTCCCAGAATCAACGGAACGCCGATGTAGAGCAGCCAGTGAGATCCAAGACCGAAACCGTAGGGATAAAACATATCGAGTTTAAATTTAACGCGGCGAAGCGACTTGTCACTTTGCCGCAGGGAAATTAGACGCCGGAAGACACTGCGCGTTCATTCGGTGGATCGGCTTCTCTGAAGACGATGCCAAATTTGCCGGCGAGGCCATTTGTTGCCAACGCGATGAGGACAACGCGTTCCACCTAGATTTCCAACTGCTTGGGAAATCGCGACAGAATTTTGCAGCCCGTTTTCGTAACCAAAACCACGTCTTCCAGGCGCACTCCGCCCAGGCCGGGATAATAAAGTCCCGGCTCAACCGTGAGCACCTGCCGATCTTTTAGAACTACTTTTTGCAGACGAGGATGCTCATGAATTTCCAATCCCAGCCCATGACCGGTGCCGTGAAAAAATCCCACGCGTCTGCCCTTGCGAATTTCGGTCGGGAAACCGCGTCTGGCGAAAAGTTCCTGGATCGCCTTATGAATCGTCATTCCATCCACGCCAGCTTTGATTTGCCTTAAGGCCAGCGCTTGCCCAGCCTTCACCGTTTCCCAAAGCTTGCGTTGTGCGTCGCTCGCGCGCCCGCGCAAGACCGTGCGGGTCATGTCGCCAAAATATCCGGTCTTCGCATCGCGTGGAAAGACATCCAGGATAATCAATGAATCCGCGTAGAGCGGTCCGAAGCCGCGCTCATGTGGATCGCAGGCCTGATCGCCACCTGCGACAATTGTGCCTAGCGAAACACCTCCCGCGCGCAAAATCGCGGAGTCAATTTCGGCGCGGAGGATTTCCGAAGTCAGGCTCTTACCGCGCCAGTGTAATCGTTTTCCAGAACCCGGTTTGGACTGTTTCAACACTTCAATCGCGCGTTTGAGCCCTTTTTCCGTGATCCGCAAGGCGTGTCCCATCATATTGATTTCCTTGTTTGATTTCGCTTCGCGCTCCGGCCAGAAGAATCCGTTTGTAGCCCGGACACGGATTTTGTTCGCGGCGAGTTCCTCCGCGTAACGAAGGGGGAAATTTGCAGGAACAGTTGCTGATCTTACACCACGCTTTCTGAGAAAATGGGCGAGAACTTTTTCATACGGCGGCGCCTTTTTTGATTTTCCCTGTACTTCGCGCTCGATCTCGCTGAACATCACAAATTCATCCGCATCTGCTTGTTTGCGGCCACGGTCGATTTCCAAATCGCTCAAGACGAGCGTGCGTTTGCCGTTGCGCTGCAAAAAAATGAAGGGGTCAGGCGCCCAAAACTTCGTCGCGTAAAGCATGTCGGGGTCCTGCTCGCTCGCGGCGACGATCAGGCGCGCTGGTCTTGTTTTTAGTTTGCTCATAATGGCCTTTATTTTTCCTCGGCAACGCCAGCGGAGCAACTTTTCATTAACACCCTGCTTTAGCTGGGTGTGAGACGCGAACTTAGTTCCCGAACTGCTTTAGCAGTTTTCCGGGCGCAAACAAAACCGCTAAAGCGGTTCCCACCCTGTGACGGCGACGACACCGCGCTGAAGCACGGTGTTACTGGAAAGCCCGACTCAATTCCTTCGCACGACTTCCAATTGCTTTCGCAGAATCCAAAGCAGTAGCACCAGCAATGCAAGCGTCGATGTAACCAGAACGACCGTGTTAAAGGTAAACACGCCAAAACTGATTCCGAAATAACGTTTCTGCAGGCCGAAGAACACGTTCGGCTTTTTGCCGCGTCGATAATCGTTCTGTTCCATCTCGGCCTTTGAGATCAAGTCTGACACCTTCTGGTTGACGTAGATTTGTTCGGCTGTGATCGGGCCATTCGCGTCTTTAAAGAGCGAGCGATCGAATTTCTGTTTTCCGGCGATGACGGGGTCGATCAGCGTGAGAAAGTGAGCGATTTCCTTCGCGGAACGTCCTTCGAGCCCCGAGAGCAATGCCAAAACATCCTTCAAGTCATTGAGACGCGCGCGTTGCTCCGGTGTGTTCGCCTTGGGCGCGAGCTTTTGAATTTCGTCGTTAGCGCGGTCCTGCCGCCGCGTAAGCGGATTGAGTTTGGCTTGAGCGACAATCACCTCTTCGTACGACCAGCGCATGGCAATGAATTGGCAGACAAGTGGCACCTGCAGCTTGCTCTCCGTCTTCACTGTTTTGTCCGTGCTTGGATGTTCCGAGAACCAGTGCGAGAGCGAGTAAAGCAGACCGAGGTTCCGGTTCATGTCTTCGTACTTGATGAGTGCGCCACCCATGATGATTTGCGGAATCAAAACGAGCGGAACAATGTTGGCCGCTGTTTTGGGGTCGGCCACCAGTGACGAGATGACCAGACCCAGCGCTACGCCACTCATCGCAGTCAGAAACATGATCGCCAGATCTATCCAGAACATTCCGCGAATTTGGAGGAGCGAGTTACCGATCAGGACAAAAAGAATACACTGAACGAGGGCAAACACCCCGAGCGTGAGGGTCTTTGAAATGACGTAGTACGACAGCCGGACTTTGATATTTCGCTCGCGTTGCAGCACCGGCCTGTCCCGGATGATGTCATCGGCGCTGTTCGTTAGCCCAAGGAACATCGCGACGATCAGACCGAGAAACAAGAACGTCGGAATGTGATAAGCAGAAGCGAAATCGTATGTTCCATTCTCTGAGTAACGCAGGATGGTCGCAATCAGCAGCGCCAGCACAGGTGAAACCCCGATGGTGATAATCAGATTGGCGCGGTTGCGCAGCTTACTTAGAAAAGAGCGGCGCAGCAGTGTGCGAAATTGCGTCCACTCATCATGCCAGCGAATTGGGAGTCGCTTTCTTTGGACCGGCGCGACAGGCATCGGAACGGCCGGCTCCTGGCGCAGGGAAACTTGCTTGACGTCCTGGATCAATCGGAACGCCTCGTACTTGTCGCGCCAGAATTCCGGCGAATAACGGCGCGCCGCGACGAGCTGACCGCGGCTGTTTTCTTCGTAAATGATGTCGCCGCTTAAATCGCGCAGCGGCGTCTCCAGCACATCAAAAATGAATTCCGGACGTGTCGTTCCGCACGACGGGCATGCGCCCAATTCCGCACCGAACTGATGCTGATGTTCCGCTTCGGCAAAATAGCGCAGCATGTCGGACGGCGTTCCGAAAAAAACCAGGCGCCCGCCTTTGTCGAGCAGGATCGCCTTGTGAAACATCTGAAAAATTTTCGAGCTTGGCTGGTGAATCGTGACGATGACGATTTTGTTGTGCGCCAGACCTCGAATGATTTCCATGACGTGCTCGGAATCTTTCGATGAAAGGCCGGAAGTCGGTTCGTCGAACAGATAAACGTCCGACATTCCGATCATATCGAGTCCCAAGTTCAAACGTTTCCGTTCGCCACCGCTCAATAATTTACTCTCGGGGCTGCCGACAACGGCGTCACGGCGTTCGCCCAATCCAAGCTCGACTAGTTTTGCGTCGAGGCGCCGACTGCGGTCGCGGCGTGAGAGGTGCGGTGCTCGAATCGCTGCCGCAAACAGCAGGTTTTCTCCAATAGTGAGGTGTTCGTCGAAGGCGTCCTGCTGAGGCATGTAACTGACGTATTGTTTCAACGCGTCGAGATTCTGATAGAGCGATTGTCCGTTAAGAATGACCTCTCCGCTGGTAGGCTGCAGCTGGCCGGCGAGCACTCTGAGTAGCGTGCTTTTTCCCGAACCGCTCGCGCCCATGACGCAGACAAGCTCGCCACGCGTGATGGAAAATGAAATCCCCTCCAAGCCAATCTCGCCTTTGCTAAAACGGTGCGTAACTTCATTCGCTTCCAGAGTGCGAATGATGTTGCGCTCTTCCTCGATGATCCGTTCCGAAAAGTTGCACCGCAGAATTTGTCCGACGTCGATTCGAATCGTATCGCCGTCCCTGAGCTGCACGGTCGTGCGCACGGGCTCGTTGCCGACCATGATTGGCCGATCCGCTTCGATCACTTCGAGGACGCCTACCCGCTGATCGTAATCGCAGAAAATTTTGAGCACCACGTCACCGCTCGTGCCCGGGGAAAGCAGAATATCGTCCGCTTGAAGCCGGCTCGGGTCGTTCGACACCAAATATTCCGATTTTGAGGCCTTGAGTTGGAAGCGTCCGCCCAACGCTCGAGCGCGGCGACGCAAATCACTCAAATCCATTTCGCTGTCGTTGTGGAAGACGATCCTGTCTTCCAGCGTGGCCTCGACCTGTGTGCCGGCTTTCAATCTCACTCCGTTGAGCACGGCATTCACATCCCGCAACGCCTTCACTCGCACGTTTAATCCGAAAGTAACCCGAAGTGCGCTTTCACGCGTTCGCGAGCGTTCCAGTTCCACTTCATCCGACTCCTTATTTACACGGATGAAAATCTGTGGAAGCGAAACATTCTTCTTGGCGTTGAAATATTGTGCCAGCTCCTGATAACTGAGCACCTGGTCGCCTACTAAAATGCGCTGGCCAGGATAAATTCGGCAGAAACCGCCGCGGACCAATGGTCTCCCGCGCACCGAGACGTTGTGCCCGCTGTAATTTTTCAACAAAATCAAATCGTGATAACGAAAGGCCATTAGCCGATCGGTTTCGCTGAGGTTCTTGAGTATGACGTCGGCCTTGCCGTTGGGTCCGAAAGAGATTGATTCCAGCGGGGAAGCGCCATGCTGATAAATCGCCGGGTCCGAATCCTCTGACGCGTTGAGTTGATAAACGATGTCGATCGCCTGGGCAGCCATGCCCATCTGCGACATGAAAGAATAGAACGCCACCACCTGTTCCTGTTTCAAGCCGGCCTGCGAGATCAGGTCGTAGAGCTGCACGCCGAGCATGATCTTGCGTTCGGTGCTCAATTGAACGCCGAGTTTTTGGGCCATTGCGGCGAGGTCCTGCTGCTCGTAAAGCGCTTGTCGGAACAACTGTCGCAGCTCGGAGTAAACCGCCTCCGGATAATCGTACCGCAGGAAACCAAGGCTCGAGTCGATCTCTTCCTCGAGTATAACGCCGTCCGCTTTGGTGAAACTCGCCAGTACCTGAATCAGCAATGGCAACAAATTTGGTCCCTCCGATACGCTGCGAGGTTTGCGCAAGGCCCGCCGCATCCAGCGGCGGCCAGTCCGTCGCACCCGGTACGCAAGCGGGGTTACCCGCTGCACGGCGCGGTCAATCTTATCTGCGACGGATGAAACGATCTCGGTCATCTGGATAGTCCGGGTGCGAATTTTACGCGAAACCACCGAGCGGCGCAATGCGCAGCCACGAACATAGAAGTGGAACAAATGACAAAATCCGAACGATGAAGCTGGAAGAAATGACTAATGAACATGATTAGCGTTCCCGGCCCCGTTTTGCATTGCCAATTTGTTCATGGTAATTTTTAACCTCCTTAACAGTTCCTATGCCTCAATTCGATCGCAACTCACAGCGGGATAATAAATCCCGGGGCAGCGAACCCAATTTTAATTGGCGCGGCGTGATCCTCATCGTCATTGCATTCAGTCTTATCGCGATGGCGATGCTCTTTTACCGGGGCGGAATGCAGCCGGTCGAAGACGTGCCTTACAACCGTTTCCTCGAGCTGCTGGAAAACAAGCAGATCGTTAACGACAAAAACTATCCGCTCCAGCTGGTGGTCGAGGACGGCCGGCCCACGCAAACACTGCGCGGTGCTTACATCCGTCAGGGAGTAGGGCCAGCGCCATCGCAGCCGGTGCCGTTTCGAACCACCGTGTATTTGAGTTTCACGAACAATTTGCAGGAAAAACTCGCCGCCGCCGGCATGCAGCCCGCCATCAAAACGGAATCCAACATGCTCGCGCAGACCGTGGTTGGTTTTCTGCCGATCGCTCTGTTCTTGCTGGTGCTTTATTTCCTGTTTCGCCAGCAAATCCGCATGGCTGGAAAAGGCGCACTTAATTTCGGCAAATCGAAAGCGCGCATGCTCGCCCGGGACAAGAACAAGATCACGTTTCGCGATGTCGCCGGTGTCGAGGAAGCCAAGGACGAAGTGCAGGAGCTGGTCGAGTTTTTGCGTGACCCGAAAAAATTTCAGAAACTCGGTGGGCGCATTCCCAAGGGCGTGTTGATGGTTGGCCCGCCGGGCACGGGCAAGACGCTGCTGGCGCGCGCAATCGCAGGCGAAGCTGATGTCCCCTTCTTTTCCATCAGCGGCTCGGACTTTGTGGAAATGTTCGTTGGCGTCGGCGCGAGCCGTGTCCGCGACATGTTCGAGCAGGGCAAAAAATCCGCGCCTTGCATCATCTTCATCGACGAAATCGACGCCGTCGGGCGTCACCGTGGCCACGGCGTTGGCGGCGGCCACGACGAGCGAGAGCAAACATTGAATGCATTGCTCGTGGAGATGGACGGCTTCGATACGCAAGAAGGCGTGATCATCATCGCGGCTACGAACCGCCCAGACGTCCTCGACCCCGCCCTGTTGCGACCGGGACGTTTCGATCGCCAAATCACGGTCAATCTGCCCGACGTGAAGGGACGCGAAGAAATTCTGCGCGTTCACTCCAAGAAAGTGAAACTCGCCGAAGGCGTCGATCTTGCCGTGGTCGCGCGTGGCACACCTGGTTATTCCGGCGCGGAACTTGCCAATGTGATCAACGAAGCGGCATTGCTCGCAGCACGTCGCGGATTAAAGGGGATCACGCTCGCCGAACTGGAAGAAGCGCGCGATAAAGTTCGCTGGGGCAAGGAGCGCCGCAGTCTTGCGCTCAGCGAAAAAGAAAAGCAGAACACCGCTTACCACGAAGCGGGTCACGCGCTGTTGCTCGAACTTCTTCCGCACACCGAGCCGCTCCATAAAGTCACCATTATCCCGCGCGGACCATCGCTTGGATCGACCATGTGGCTGCCCGAGGAAGACAAATACACCAACCGCAAAAACGAGTTGCTTGCCGGTCTGGCCGTCAGCATGGGTGGCCGCGTTGCGGAGGAAATCATCTTTGGCGACATCACAAATGGGGCGCGTGGCGACATTAAAATGGCTACGGCAATTGCGCGCCGTATGGTTTGCGAATGGGGCATGAGCGAGAAGATGGGCATGGTCGAATATGGCGATCACGAGGATTACGTTTTCCTGGGCCGCGACATTTCTCGCGCGCGCGATTACAGCGAGGCGACTGCTGAGCAAATTGATCAGGAAGTGAAAAAACTGCTCGATGACGCCCATCAGCTCGCCAGAACAACGCTCACAGCGAATCGCGACAAACTCGAGGCAATCGCGAAGGCATTGCTGGAATTTGAAACGCTCGACGGCTCACAACTTAAAGAGATCGTCGAGCACGGCCGCCTGATTAATCCGCCGCCCGGCGCATCGCCGCCCGGCAAGAAAATGCCAGCGGAAAAGCCGCCCAAGCAAGTTGTAGCAGCCCCCGACGTCACCCCGCCGCTCCCCGGCGCCCTCGGCGGCGCGCCAGCGTAATTTCACATTTGACGTTCGGCGTTGGACGTTGAGCGTTCGGCCTTTCTGAGGGCTTAATCCAAAGGACTTCGCACGCCGATACCCGGCCTGTTGAGCACGTGCGTATAAATCATCGTCGTGCTCACGTCTTTGTGCCCGAGTAGCTCCTGCACCGTGCGAATATCATAGCCGCGCGTCAACAAATGCGTCGCGAAAGAATGCCGGAGGCCGTGGCAGTTCGCGCGCTTCACAATTCCCGCGGCATCGACTGCCCTTTTCAATGCAGTTTGCAAAATTCCTTCCGCGGTGTGGTGCCGTTGTTTAGCGCCCGTTCGCGGATCGATGGAAATGCGCGACGAAGGAAAAACATATTGCCAGGCCCATGCGGGGGCGGGAATCGAACCCGCGAATAGCGGTTTTACCTTGGAGTGAACGGGTTGATTTGCGGGGCTTGGGCATTCGGGGCCGGGGGTTGGTAGCTTGGGGACTGATAATGTTGGGATGTATTGACGTGGGGCTTCGGACGGGATTGCTGCTTCTGTCGATAATCGATGGGTACTATGACATAGAAAGGGCTGCCCGGAGCGGCGCGCCACAGCTTCAGGGTCTTTATCGTATTCGAGTCAAGAGCGTGGTTCCCCGTAGACTGTACAATTTCGACAGATTTTGCATTTCCCCTGTCGTCAAAAGTAATCTTGAACCGGCCTGAACCAGTGACACGCATTTTATCGGCGTCGGCAGGGTAAGCAGGATGTGGCGCGTAGACGATCTTCGGTTTTCGAGCAGTTTGCTGTTGCGTCGAATTACTTGGTGGAGATGAACCACCCGGTGCTGATTTGGGCGATACACCCGCTGTGCGAGCATCCCGGTAAGAACCTAGCAGCTTAAGATTGTACAGCTCAACTGTGCTAAATAACTTCTCCGTCTGATCATAGGTCTGCCCGGAACGTGGATGATACCATTCAAACGCGCTGAATTGTCGTTTGATTTCCTTGTCCAGAAAATCCGCGCCATGTCGCGCGTACATTTCATTGATGGCGTACCGTAATTGTGCAGGCGTCCAGTTCTCTACCCCCCAATGAGTCATCATCCATGATCTTGTTTCAGGAAATTGTTCTCCTGGCATCCGCTTTACGACGCTGGGAGATTCTGCTGGGGCTATTTGAGGTGTTATTGTCGGAATTGCCGTTGGCGATGTTTCAGTTGCCCATTTCTTCGATAGTAGGTTTGCGAGATTATTCTTCGCGTCGTAGAAATTCGGATCTATCTCGATCGCTTTTCTAAACGCAGCTTCAGCCAACTCGTATTCTTTCTGCTCCGTTAAAATCTCGCCGCGCAAATTGAGAATCGCCGGCTGATTTGGGTCTGCCGAGTCCGCTTCATCGATCAACTTGCTAGCCGTTGCGAGATCATGCTGTTGGAAGGCTTGCTTAGCCGGGAGGAACTTCGATAGCGCATAGGCACGCTGATCCGGTGTCGTTGATGGAGGTAAGGCAACAGTAGGCGCCTCGGTTACCGCAGGCACCGGGGTGGGCACGTTTGGCTGCGGACCTGGTGGCGAGCGACGCTGCAGAATAATGTCTACTAGGAGGAGAGCGAGCAGCCCTGCTGCAACAACGCAGCCCCACATCAGCCAGCGCCACATCCAGAGGTTAGTTTTCGGTAATGCGGTTGAGGGCGGCGGTTCCTGCGCTATCGGCTTGAGCTTCGCAGGCACGTCGCGATTTCCAACCTCGTCGGTGTAGAGGTTGAAGACGTGGACGCGAACGCCGTGTTTCACTTCGCATTCGCCGAGATCGTGCAGGTACGGTTGCCACAGCCTGTATTGCTCTAGGTCTTCCGCTACACGTCGGGAGAGAAGAATGTGCCCTGCGTCGCCGCAATCCATCACGCGTTGCGCGATGTTAATTCCGGCGCCGGTAACATTTGAACGGTCATTGACATCTTTCATTTGATTAACCGAGCCGCTATGGATTCCCATCCGAAGCTGTAGCTTGGGATAACTCTTGATCGCTTTGCCTATCTCTAGGGCGCATTGCACCGGGGCTTCAGGCTTGGTTAAGAAAACCAATGCCATCCCGTCTCCCGTGGGGAGTCGGATCAACTCGCCCTTCTCTTCGGCAGTGCGAAACTCGGCCGTCCCGCGAACAATCTGATTCAGGAGCTGGAGTGTCTCGCTTTGTTCGTCGGCAAGCAGCTTGGAATAACCGACCACGTCGATGAAAAGAACATGCGCAATTTCGAGATGAAGATCCGGTTTGCGCTCAGCAGACATAGGCGACGCAGACGTTTTACACCAATCATCTTGATTCGATCGCCAGCTGTCGAGAACAAAGCCGGAACCGTTTCTGTCATTTCCGTTGCGGCTTACGCGAGGGCGACCGCGCTTGTTGCCCTACAAAAATTTGATGGCGATTACGCGAGCGTAGCCTTTTCGGATTGGCATTGTCGTACTTGAGCCGAAACCGCCTCCGGTCGTCCGGCTCTGGGCATTGAAATAGTTGCCGTAAACGTCTCCCGTAGTCGTCGTGTTGGAGCGCCATTGACCCGAGCTAAACGTGGTGCTCCCGGCGATATTCGTCCCGCTGGCCAGCAAAACCAAGGCGTCAGCCCCGTGCTTGATCGCCTCTTTAACTGCTGGTTTGAGGCTCTCGCTTTTCCCGGTTTCCCACACGGCCAAAGGAGCACTTTCCGTTTCCATATAACCAAGCACGCGGTACGGTCTATCTGGCGGTCCAAAATAAACGGGCAAATCGAACTTTCGTTGCACAAACGAACCGCTTGCGACAGGCCAGTTTTGTTGCGTGCCGGAATAAGCTGTGTACTCGACATTGGCGCAACCACACGCAAGCAGGGCAAAGAGGGGAACAAATAGAGGTTTCATGGGTGGCGCGGATGATGCAGCGAAAAGACACGGTCCTGCAAGCTCGATCTGTGGCGACGTGTCTTTCCTTATGCTCTAGCGCGCGGCTGCCCGCTGCCCGCACTACCCTCCTGGCGGCCACAATTTGTGCCACGCATCCGACAAGATACGGTGCGCGCCCCTGCGGGTAAGGAGTAGGGTGCAATCGTGAAAACTCAGCTTGCCGCCGATGTCCTCCGCAACCCTGACCAACTTTGCACCGCGGAGCACAGCCCTCAGGCTCTCTTACCAAAGGTGCCTCCCGGCCTAAACCCCAAGGCACATCGTGATCCAGATCGGCTGCGCTGGCGAAGGACAAGTATCCGACAGGCTTCAGAAAAACTTTGGGCAGCGGCTTAAATGCGGGGGAACATAGGTGCCGAAATTGACGTAATCCAAGCCGGCCCTGCCTGCCCAAACTCACGCTTTGATTGCTATTCACTTCGCTTTCGGAGTTTCGCGCACTTCGGTACGCCAAGTTTTACAGCCATCGCCGCGGTGCGCGTCAGCAATCCAGATCGTTCGCCCGTTAGAATCAATCGCTGAGATGTAACCCCAACTCCAACCGGCTTTGCCCAGATTGTGAGATTTCCCAGTACTTCACAGAAAGCATTCTTGGCTCTGCCTCTAACGCAACCCGCCATCCGTGACACAGCGCGATGTTTTGCATTTACCGCTTGCCAGTCGAGCCGAGTTTTTTTATCACGGTGTCTTTTGATGCTAAAACGACTTTTCACCGCACTGGTCTGCGGCTTTGCCATTACGGGACAAATGCGCGCGCAGGAAGTCGTCGTCGCTCGCCAAGAAACCCCGAATTTTTCTCCGCCAGTAGCATCGGCCACCAGGGGAAGGAATTCAGAATCGGAGACCGCGACCGAAACGAAATCAGCTTCCACTACCCTCACCGTTGAGCAGATGCGAATGGCGGGAGCGCTCGCCGCTAAGCGACAAAAGGAACAAACTCTCGCTGAGCAAATGAGGGCAATGAGAGGATCCAGTTACAATCAGGGGCCTCAGAGAGACGCGCTACAAGTGGTCACGAAAGAAAAGACAGCCAAAAACACACAAACGATTGCCCACTACAGCTACAAAACCCCAGAGGGCAAAAAGGAATCAGTTGCCGTCATCACGCAGTATTATCCCAAGCAGATTGTTTACCCATTTGCCAAGATCGATCGGCGCATCGATGGCAAGCTGATGCGAGCGGCGACGATTGCGCAGGAACGCGCGCATGCGCATTCGCGCTCGATGTGCTGGCATTACGTAAAAGAGGCATTGCTTGCTTCCGGCGTTATCGATTCGCGCCCGAAGAGCGAGCTGGCAAAGGACGCCGCCCAGGACCTGGTCAGCAATTACGGATTCAAAAAATTGTCGGTGAGCGATCCATTCGCCGCGCCGGTCGGTTCAGTGCTCGTTTACGGCGCCAACCACGCCGCCGGTCATGTCGAGATCCGCACTCAGGACGGTTTCGTCAGCGACTTCTTTTCGAAAACGCCATCACCCCGTCCTTTGCTCGGCGTCTACGCGAAGTTGTAAGTTCTACGGCTTCGCGCTGCCATTCGGTCGGCTGTGGTACGGCGAGCCGGACGCAATCAGGAACGCAATCGACTACGCTAAGTCTTACAGCCGCTCACATAGTGCTGTGATTCGCGTTTTCGATGAAGCGGGAAACGTGATCGAAACGCACGAGCACGCGGGCGAGTTCAAAGAGTGGTGAGTTTCGCTCGCGTCATGTCGAAGTTCCCGTTATGTTTAACGGTTCGCCATGAGCACAGATGAACCTTTTAGGACTGACTATGAGTTTTTGAAGGGAGTCGATTATATTTTTGTGTCCCTTGACCGGAATCTATCCGGCCAAGAATGCCACGAACTTGCAGAGAAGTATTTTGAGACTCATAAACAGATGACTTTGCCCGGACAGGTGTTGCTTGTTGATTTGCGCCCATTAGCTGATGTCACGCCCCGATTCCGCGCGGTTTCCAAAGGCCATACTTTCACGCCTGAGGGATGACTTTCCGTCGCCGCGGTGCGCGTCAACTAACCGGGACCACCGCAGCGCCCGTCATCTTCCCATCGTCGTCACGCTTCACCGTTAGGATCTTCTCAACTGCGCCGATCTCGCGAGCATTCACGATTTTGATCTCCATTGGTTGCGCGGGTTCAGGTTCTGCCCGGATGCAACGCAATCGGCTACGCGATGCACTACAGCCGATCAGCCGATGCTATGATTCGCGTTTACGATGCGGCTGGCAACGTGATCCAGACGCACGAGCACAAGGGCGAGTTCAAAGAGCCATGACCTTTTGCGAAATCGGCAAGAGGTCAGCCTACCTATGATGAGGGTTCTTAAACGATTGCAAGACAAGGCCACAACCGGGGCGGGCAAAAAACTTGTGCTACCGGAGCCGCGCAGGATTAGGTTTCTCATCCGCGGAGAAGGGCCGGTATCAGCCGGAGCGGTAACGATTGAGTGTTGCCCGGAATCTACAAAGGCTGGCAAGTTTTGGATGGAGTTGGCAACCATCCCCGTGCCCGCCGATTATGGTCTGGCGCAATATTACACTGAGGAAGCTTCCGGCCTTTTTAGGGCGCGTATTTCGCAGCCTGTGAGCAACGGGACTGTAACTGTGACACCCTTGGTTTCCCGTGGTCGCCCAGACTGGCCGGACCGGACAAAGGTTGTGTGACACCAGCAAGGGATGAGCGCCAGGCGCAAGGTGTAGGCCAACGCTACTGGATCTACAGCGCGTTCCGAAGCTTTCATCGGTACCCAAAGCTACAAATGGCGGTGTACTACAACGGTAAAGATAGTCCGCTTGCGTGGGGGAAAGATTATCCTGTACCGGACTGGAGAATTTTACACTCCGTTTTCAAGTGATCACCTCGTCGGCCCGTCCCGCCCTCCACAGGAAAGACAGCCGCCCGTAACCCCCTCGGGTAACGCCAATGACGGTCGCTTCCTTTCAGACTGCGGGTTGTTCCAGGCGCGACACCCCCAGCGAAGCGAAAATCATGCGACCGCGTCCCACGGACTGGCAAGAAAAATCGCGCACATCATTCTCAGCGCATTGGGCAGTTGAGATTGTTTCATGGCACACTATCGTCCGTTCTTCTCTGAAATTTCGCCGCCTCATCCAGCTTTTAAGTGGCGCGGTGATCATCATACTCTGCTCCGGTTGCGAAGAGGTTCCATCCTACGTGCGGAATCTACGCGCCGGAGTTTTCCCTTGGCAGGCTGCCGGGTCTGGTTATTGGAAAGGCGACGGCGTACCTGGCTCGCCCAAGATCGTCGTCTATCTCAGGGAACAGAGAGCTTATTTTTACAAGGGCAAACGGGTGGTCGGCGAATCGACTGTCTCTACCGGCAAACCTGGGTTTTCCACGCCTCCTGGCCGCTATCACGTTATTTCGAAAGATAGGAACCACGCTTCCAGCGAGTTTGGCGATTACGTCGATGATTACGGTAAGGTCGTGGAATCGAACGTTGATGCGCGCAAGGATCCTCAGCCGCCCGGGACACATTTCGATGGCGCGCAAATGCCCTATTGCATGCATTTCAACGGTGGCTACGCAATGCACGAGGGCTATGTCCCGCGGTATGCTGCGTCGCACGGTTGCATTCGCTTGCCTAAAAGAATGGCCCAGCACTTTTTCGACGCCAGTCCCGAAGGCACGACCGTGATCGTGAAAGAGTAGGAGTTGTTCAGCCGCTCACATCATGCGGTGATTCGCGTTTACGATGACGCTGGCAACGTGATCGAGACGCACGAGCACGCTGGCGATTTCAAAGAGTGGTGATGTGCTCGTCCCCTTGAAAGAGGACTTGCCGTCTTGCAGTGTTTTCCGACAAACTGCCTCTATGGAGGCAGAAATAGATTGCACGTTGCAGTCTAATTCTAGTTAAGCCGAGACGCCAATCCTGTATGACGACATCCAACTTCCGTCTCGTCGGCGTCGAACTCTACTTTGCGGATCTTCCGCGAGCGCAGGCCTTCTACCAGCAAGTCCTCGGACTCGAACTCGCCGAGATGCAGGACGGACATCACGCCAAGTTTACAACACCGCCCGGCTTTATCTGTCTTGAGTGCCGCGGTGTCGAAGACTACCCGTCGGCGGACAAGGCGGTGCTGTTCCTAGAGGTGACTAACCTCGCTCAGGCTATAGAACGGATTGGCGCTGACCGCGTTATCGAGCGCGGTCAGCGCGGATCACGCGCCTGGGCGGTCCTGCATGATCCTGAGGAACATAACATCGTTCTCATTGAGGGCGCCGCCGGGCAGGCCTAACCAAGCTGTAGCCACCCGCCGCGCATTCCATCTACGAATTGATTTCCGATGCGCTGCCATTCGGTCGGCTGTGGTACGACAAGCCGGATCATGCAATCGGGTACGCGATGCATTACAGCCGCTCAGCCGATGCTGTGATCCGCGTTTACGATGCGGCTGGCAATGTGATCGAAACGCACGAGCACGCGGGCGAGTTCAAAGAGCCGTAGGCGCAATTTCGTTCGCAGGGTTAAGTGGCCCGTCCGCTTGTGCTCGGCAGCTTTACTGAGCGTTCAGAACCGTTCGGCTTCTGTAGTGCCAGGCAGTGTCGCCTGCAAGTCCAGGAAAGCTTCGCAGCCGACTCTGTGTTCCTCCGGGGCTACACCGTTGTTTAAAACGCATTAGTGCTGGGCTTCGTAATCGTGCTCGATCCGTAGCGATCTGACAGTCGGCCGCTGCGGGCGAAATCGCGCATCATCGCGAAATAGCCGGCCGAGTACCTCGTTGAAACCCGGGTACCATGCGGCGTGGTTTCATATTCGGTCATGCCGTGTTCGGCACGAGGATAAACAGCTAAGGTAATTGGCTTGCCTTCTGCCATCAGTGTCTTGATTCGTCGGCTAGTCTCGGCGCTCGGCGCTTCGAAATCATCTTCTCCCAGAATCCACAACTGTGGGGCTTCGACGGTCCGAAGAGTTGGCATGGGATCGTAACGAAATGGCGTACCGAACGCGTAGGCTCTCCCTTTCTCGCGCAACTCGGTCTCGCTGTAGGGCAGAAGGAAATGCGTGTAATTGCCGTGGAGATCTTTGTACCACGATTCATTGCCGTACTTGGCTCTCAAACTATCGAAACGCCCGAAGCCTTTGGTGAAGCCACTCTCGAATATGGCTTCGGCCGCAGCCGCCACTTCCAGTGCCTTTGCAATATCCTCTTGGCTGTGACCTTTGAGCCGCATCTCAAGTGCAACCTCCTCCTGGTCTTCGTCGATGACCGAAACCGCCAAGCCGAAACACACAATCACGAAATCGACCGGCGCGCGTGTTGCCGCCAGCGGTGCGATCCAGCCGCCCTGACTGCCGCCTTGATACCCGATCCTGCTGGCACGCGCACCAGCAATCCGCTTGGCCTCTCGCATGGCAGCCACCGCGTCATCGGCCAACACATCGAAATCCTGCGTGTACTTGCCCGCCGACCCCCCGGTGCCGCGCTTATCGTAAACGAAAGCTCCCACGGCTTCTGCCGGCAGCAACCGTTGGAGCGCGTAGGATTCGCGTGCAGACTCGTGCTCGGCACCATGCACGAGCACGACGATCGGCACGGGCGCTTTGCTCTTAGGCAGCACCAACCTGCCAGCGAGCTTAATGCCATCACGTCCTTCGAACACCGTGTCCGTCACAACGAACGGAATCCGGCGGCCTTTGCTGCCATCGAAATCGATTTCACCCGTGGAGCAATTAGAGAAGGAGACGGTGTGTCCGTCCGGGCGATCAGTCCAGCCAAGTGTGCTCCGCCATGAGTCGTTCTGCCTTTTATGCAAAGCGCCGGTAGTCCCGTCGAATCTGCGCCAGCGAAGCGTGTCGCCCTCTGAGCGCGCAATATCAATAACGCTCCCATCGGCGAAGCGGTAGGTACCAACGTAACAGTTACCGATCAGCTTGGCCTCGGCATTGGCCCGCGGCACCGGCCCGACGCAAACTGCTAAAAACAGGAAAAGGAAAAATCGCATGATCTTCATTGATGCGGCCGTTTGTTGTGAGATGCGCCGCGGGGCCTGGTTGGATTCGAAAAGCTGTCGGGATAGCAGCGGATTTAGCTTTAGAAGGCCATCGCGAATAAGTGCGCCTTCGGCGCCTGCGTTAGCATCGCGCTCGGAGAGCACGATCCACCTAACGACGTGCTCGTTTGATTCGTTTCATGATCCAAATCGCGCCAACTAATGCAATAATCCACGGCGCGAGAAACGCGATCGCGACGCCAATCATACGCAAACTCCACATGATCGCGCCGGCGCTTTGCGCCAATGTGCGTAGCAGTGTGGCGAACAAGCCGCTCTACTGCGAAGCGATGTTGCCCGGCTGTAAACCTGGATGGAGATATTTCAGCCGGTGCGTTCGCCTCGTCGATCTGTGCGCCCGTGCGGTCCTGGCGCTGCACGCTCATATTTTCAACGTTGCCTAACGAGTTGAGCGATTGCATAAGCGTTGAGTAGTCTTTCATCCGCTCGCACAATGAAGCGCTTTCCGTTCCGATGCGCGTCAACAAACGTAGCGAGCTAGTTCAGAACATCCCGACGACTGGCCCTGTGGCGACCGCGTGTAGCAATGCCGAAAAATCTAAAGCCAAACAAGGTATGAGGGAACATCTGGAAAATGGAACTCGCTTTTTCCGTCGTGCCCGCATAAAAAGGCGGTCGAACGGAAAGAAGGCAAACAACCACCAATAATAGAAAAGGAGACAAACCAATGACATTAATCGCAACAACAACCGATGCGCTGCCCGCTGCTGCTGGAGAATGAACCCTTGGATTTGTGCATCGCTAATCTGCTTGGCTGGGGCAGTGGGTGGAGCCGTTAACGCTCTTATCAGTGCCAACGGCTTCGTGTTTCCGACAGTTCGGCGGTCAATCTGGTGCCCTGGATTTCTCGCCAATCTCCTCGTCGGCGCATTCGCTGCGTTCGCTTCGTGGGCGTTCTATGGATCAGGGGCTGGCGTGGAGCTTGCAGCTAAGACAGCACAAGAACGCGGCGTGATTAGCCTGAAATTTTCTGCGTTGGCAGGCGCTTTTTTAGTCGGCGTTGCTGGAGCGAAATGGATTACGAACGAGGTCGACAAGAAGTTGCTCAAAGAGAGCGTAAAGGTCGCTGGGACGGCGGGGAAATTGACCGAAGAGGAATGTCAGAAACTTGTCGAAGGTCCCGCGCTGACAGTACTTGATCGTGTTGAGCGAGCATCGCAAGCCGTAAAAGCGGCCTAACCAAGCCCTGCAGCCAACTGCTGACCGCCGTTCGCACGGTGCGGTAATTGGCGTTTACGATGACGCTGCCAACGTGATCGAGACGCACGAGCACACGGGCGACTTCAAAGAACCGTGAACCGCACCCAGCCTTTAGCTGCGGTTCCTTTGCGCC
>WNGB01000460.1_pt1 | contig 68877 bp, 62 predicted proteins | sample 5400681 | NCBI WGS metagenome assembly WNGB01 (sample SAMN13153367, study PRJNA577476) | soil metagenome | isolation source: 115 cm soil or saprolite under grassland replicate 2 | place: USA:California | collected 2016-06-15 | reverse complement strand
GCGCTCACCGCGGGTCTGCGCTTTTTCGGTGCCGAACCGATGACCCTTGTCACTGAGCCGATCGCCCGTTACGGCGCTGTGCCCCAGGCTGTCTTAGAAGCGATGCACGCATCGGACGTGGTTATTTGGGTGTGGCCTGTGTTCATTACATTCACCCCGGCCCATCGGGCCATGGGTCGCAAGAGAGAAGAAAGCGGAAGCCAGCTCCAAGAGCAGCGGATGAAGCCCTATCATATTTACTTCGAAGGCAACGCCGGGCTTCTCGCGCGCGACTACGCCAAGTTTCCCAACAAGGTGCTGTGGAAATTGGCCGAGAAAGTGCGCGAAGTGGTCGCCGCCGGAAAAGTAGTCCGCCTCGAAGATTCCTTAGGCACCAACTTGACGGCGACCTACGACGGCAAACGTCTCTACGGCATGCAGTTCCGCGCCGGCGACCCTCCCGGGCGCTGCCATTTTCCCTGGGGACGGTGCGGTGTGTTCAATGGCGACGGACAGGCCAACGGCGAAGTCTATTTGACCTGCCTGCAAGGTGTTGCCGGAAGATTAGCCGAGCCGATGCGCTGGAAGGTGAAAGACAGCTTGATCACTGAGGTGGACGGCGGCGGTGAAGTCGGCGAAGAGTGCCGCAGATTATTTCAAGAAGTCCCCGAATCGAACCGCTTGATCGAAATCATGTTCGGCTACCACCCCAAAGCGTCAGCGCAACACGGCATCGATGATCCGATGCATTGGGAATTAATCAGCAAGATGCCTTGGGCCGGGCTGGGAACGCCACGCAAGCATCCGAACTTCCGACACATGGATGGCTCAGTATTCAACGCTCGCCTCTACATCGACGATCGGCTGATTGTCGACAAACACGGCATGCTCGATCGCGCCTTGCTGCATCACCCGGAAGTGCTCGAAGCCGCATCCGAGTTCGGCGATCCTTACAAAGTTCTCGCACCGGTTTCTCACGAAGCGCACGGTTCGGGATCGACCTGGTAGAGCGCTTGGCTCAAAGCGATGTGATTGACTTGGCTTAGGCTTCATCGCTGGTCCAAATGTTCTCTGAGAATCCGGCGCACTTCTTCGATCGTTTCGGGATGTCCTTGCGTGGAGTGGCCGGAGCGGACGATTTTTTCTGATGCGACGCCGTTATCGGAGTGATTCGGTTTCAACCGTTCCAGACGTTCAATCGCTTCGCTACGTTCCACTCGCCCCGCGACTCATCCACTACCCCGGTTCAAGAGTTCAAGGTTTAAAGGTTCAAGGGCAGATTCGGAAGGGGGAACTTCCACGTTTTCGGGAATTCTCGAAACGTCGAAATGAGCAGCACTTGTTAATTGCAGAGCGATTGCGAGATTGTTTAAAGTGAGACGGCAGGAATGGTCAACGTCCGTTGTGGCTTTCCGTGGCGCTCGAAGATGCCGTGATATAGAGAGTCCATTTTTTTCAGGGTGTCCGATTAAAAATACTTCTCGCCACATTGGCGGCAAACGCCGGCGGGGACGTTGCCGACGACCATCAGATAAGCAAAACCTCGTCATAGTATTCAGCCAAGTCGTCGTGGTGTTCGACGATGTGATACCAACGTTCGTCGGTAAGTCTGATGGGAACGCCAGATTTTGAGATCGCGATGTCCATGTCAGCTCAAGCAATGGTTCAAGTAGGCTGACGTCCGTTCCAGACGTTCAAAGCGTTCAAGTCGTTAATGGCTGCGTCCGAACGGTGATCGGGTAGATCGTTCACAATTCGAGTACTCGCCTAGTTTTTCCAGCAGCTCGCTCTGTTTCGAATCGCTCGCCTTCGCCACTCGACCCTCGTTGTCCTCGATCTATGTCTTCTTATCAACAGCCTTGAAGGGAGCCATTGGCGTTCCTCCATCCTGATCAGATAGCAATCGCACTTCACGTTGAGGAAAAGGAAAAGACATCCCCGCAGCGCTGACCGCATCGTACACCGCCGAAGCCAGATCGTTTTTCACCTGCGCCGATTGGTTGAAATGGCTCGGCCACACTCTTAGTTCAAAGTTAACCGAGCTGTCACCGTAGTTCATGAAGAGGGCGCGCGGCGCGGGCTCTCGCAAAACATTCGGGTGCGCGCGCGCCGCCTGCTCGAGCAGTTCAATGACCTTCTTAGGATCGGCCCCGTAGTTCACGCCGATCGGTAGATCGAGGCGGCGCAAACGGTCGCTGAGGGTCCAGTTGGTGACTCGGTCCGTAACAAGCTGCGAGTTGGGGACGATGATATCGGCGCCCGCGCCTGTGTGAATCACGCTCGCTCTGATGCCGATCCGTTGCACCATGCCTTGAAGGTTGCCGACTTCCACGGTGTCGCCGACATGGACCGGCCGCTCAAACAACAAGATCAGCCCAGAGACAAAATTATTCACGATACTCTGCAGGCCAAAGCCGATGCCGACACCGAAGGCGCCGGCAAGGACACTCACCTTGTTGAAATCGACCCCGAGCACGCCGAGGCCGGCTACGAATCCGAGGGCGAGAATAATGTAATTGAGCAAACTAGAGGCGGCGTAGGATAGACCGGGCGCGAGATTAATCCTGGGGTAGACATCCTCTTGCAGAACGAAGCGTAGGAAGCGTGACAGCAGGTAGGCTAGCCAAACGGTCAGAAAAAATTCCAGGACATTGCCGAGCGAGATGGAAATGGTACCGCGCTCTATTTTTGCCGCAAGCATGGCTTGTCCCAGCGACCACGCGGTATCCAAAAGACCGAGATATGCTAGATAGCGAACCGACCAGCCCAAAATCGCCACCCACACCAGCAGAATATAGGCCCGACGTGACAAGAGGTCGCGATGATGCTCAACCATCTGAAACAAGCGTAGCGGCCAAACGCGCAACGCTAGCGCGACTAAGCCGGACACGAGTCGAAGGAGGACAAACGCCGCCAACGCCAGGACGCCGCCGACAAGAACCCCCGGCGTCAATAACCGAGCCAGGCGCATATACCCTGCCGCCCCGGCCATGAGCGCGACAACGAGAACGATCATGACGAGAAATCTACCCAACTTCAGGATGATCACACGGGAAGATTCAGCTCTCTCAGCAATGATTTGGCGGTAATGGTGGCGCGTCCAGAACAGCATGAGAATCGCCGCGAGGCTTTCAGCCACGAGGATCGCCTGACGGATGATTTGCATACCACCGGTAAACGCCTGGCGCAGGATATCGATGGCAGATAGAAAACAGAACGTATAGATCGCAAACGCAATCGCGTCACTTACGGTCGGTCGCACCAACCTCATCATCGGTATGAGCACGAGGATTGTCAGCAGTTGCCGAACTACGTTGGCCATCTGGAAAAAAGGTGAAGTGGCGAAGACCAAGACCACAGCCAATGCCGCTGCATAGGGACGGTCGAAGGCCAAGAGCAGCGGGGATACAGCCGTGCCGGATTTATTCCACCCATCGACTTTGCGTCGCGCCGCGCAAAACAGGAGGACTAAAATGATGAAGACCGCGGTATGCAGAGCGCCTCCTTGACTCGGCTCGTGCACGTATTTAACGAGATCCGGCCAAAGTTCGATGCCGACCTTGCGCGCATGCTCGGGCAACGCTCTGAGCGCATCCGCCCATAATTCCACCCTCCAGAGCGGCGGCGCATCGGGCACGAAAATTCCCGCCACAGCCTTCTGCTGAACCTGGCCGATTTGCGCCAGCGCCGTGCCGCACTGGGTCACCCCTTGGGCGACGCGGCTCTGAAGATCCAACAGCGCCGTGCGCTCGCTTTGAAGTTTCGCCTGCGCTGCCGTAATCGCCGTCAGTGTGGCGTCGATCTGTTGTAGGATCTGCTCCGGAGCCTTGGTTTCCTGCGCTGACGCGCGTGCACTGTCCCAGGTTTTTTGCAGATCGCTAAGTTGGTTCATTGCCTCCTGCAGCTTGGTCGCCTGTGTGGTGAGCGCGCTCAACGAGCCCTTCGCCTCCAACTCGCGCCGCTGCCAATCCTGCTGCAGACTCTGCAACGTTTCGAGGGTAGGCTCCGCTTCCAGGCTCTTTGTCATCGCGGCGAATTGCTCGTCCAACTTTTCGCTCGATTCATGAAGCGTCTTGGCGATACTTTCGATTTGCGCGCTGGGCGTTGCGCTCACTGTCAAATTACCGAGTAAGTTGGAAACTTCGGTGGCCCGCGTCGCGATATCTGCAAGCGGAATCGCGACCGGCGCAGGTGGCGCGGCGCGTTTAGGCGTCTCCGTGGGCTTTGGCTCCGCCGCATAGCCGGATTGAGCTGGTAGCAACAGCACAAGTGCGAGCAGGACGCTGGCGGCAATCGTATGTCTTGCGGGCATGCTTGCTAGCTCTCGTGATCTGCACCTAGATTAACTGGTTTCACAGAAAGTGCTCTGACGCGCACCCTCAGCCGCGACGGGAGAACATATCGGCGAGGGTCAGTTCGCGATTTGATATTATCCTCACATGGCAACGCCGACAAAAAACTCAGGCGCGGACGGGGGAAGATAGACGAAAATCATCGGGTGCTTCCATCGGACCTCGGTGCAACAGGCAAAGGCTTATCGCACTTTCATAACAATTTAAAATCCGCAGGAAGCGAGGGGCGGGGGTCGCGTATCCACAATTTGATAAATGGAACGATGGAAGATTGGAATGCTGGAAGGATGGAAAATTGGAATAGTGGAATCATGAACACCATAAGATTGGCGGGGTATTGCCTTGATCATCGTTCCACCATTCCATTATTCCTTATTCCAATTTCACTGTTCTACTATTCCATCATTCCACCCTTTCTCAAAATCTGACACCCGAAACCTGAAACCTATCTCTCCCCACTTGTCTCTCTCCACTCGCCACTTATCCTCGCAAACCTCAGGGCGTAGGCACGACGCGGTAATATACACCGTTCGCACCATGGAACGGCTGGAACCAAGTATTGCCGCACAAGAAATAGGTTGTGCCGCCTACGTTGGGTGAGGCGCAGCCCGAAGGCAGCACCGCATAGTTCGTGCTCATCACATAAGTGGTCGCGGCAGCGCTGCCGGCGACAACGCCGGCATTGTAGGCGGTCGTGGTGGCCGCTGCGGTACTCGCTGTGGCGATGGCCACACCCGTGGCCATGCCGACGACAGCGCCGGCGGCGGCGGCGCAGCCATAGCACCCGGATGCTGAATAGTAAGGCACCGCCACAGGTGGGTGGTATGGATAAACCGGGTAAGCCGGGTGAGCTACCGGGTAGGTCCCATATGCAGGGGGGTGGTAGGCCGTTGCACCGGAGGGGTAGGTGTGCGTCGCCCCAGCGCCGTAAGCGCCGGAAGTGGTGCCGCCGTACACATTCGTATGCGAGGTGCCGCCGTCCCAGCCGTGCGACGTGCTGCCGCCGTACGTATTGGTATGCGAGGTGCCCTCACCGTAAGCGTGCGACGTGCTGCCGCCGTAGGCGTTGGTGTGGCTGGTCGAACCGTAGCTGTGCGATGTGCTGCCGCCATAGGCGTTCGCATGCGAGTAAGCCGCGGCCGGCCCGGCTGAAAGAGCCGTGATCAAAAGACCTAGCAAACAATAAATAACGATCTTTTTCATGATACGCTGTACCTCCTCACTTGGTTTTGGCTGGCTGGGGTTTGGCAGGTTTGCTCAGCGCTAAAGGCTTCACGCCCGGCGGCAGCATCGTGCTCGGATGACCGAACTTGATGCGCGTCGCGCCTTTAGCTTTCTCCGATGCAAATTCTTCCTGCGCCACCGTGGGATCGAGTTGCCAGTTGGATAACTCCATCTCGTGGCGCAGCCGCAGCGGATCCTTGCGGTACACCGCGCGCATCCTCCTGGGCAGCTTGTCCTCGGCGCCGATCCAGATCTGCACGAACACATCGTCACTGGCAAACGCCACCATGTCCGTCGTCGTGCCGCCGACCGCGCTGGACTGGCCGATGTAAAAGGCGAGTTCCATTCGATTGGCGAGGCCGACGTAGGGGTCGGTGACGATCAAGTCGCTGTACGGGAAATAGATCTCCGCCGAATGGAAGGCAAACTGCAACATGTCGTCGATCGTCGGTGGCGCATCGGCGACCGCGACAAGATTTTCCTTCGGCGCAAAAGCCATCATCACTTTGCCGTCGAAGTAGAACTCGGAGGCAGGGCCGTCGCCGGGCGTGATGATTTTCAACTTATCGGGCCGCTGCATCGTGACCTCGGACTTGGTCGTGTAGACGAGCGCCGGCCCGAAGCGGCTCGGCGCCTCATACGAGACCACCGCCGTGAACTTCATCGCGCGAGCCGCCGCCAGACGGCTGCTCGCGGCTTTCAGGAGGTCGATCGCCTTGGGTTCGAGCACCGCGAACAGGGGTTGCTCTGTTTTGCTCGACGGCTTGGCGGCGGGCTTCGAAGCCTTTGGGGCTTGCTGCGCGCCCTGGGCGTCCGCAGCGGCCAACAACAGACCTAAAGCGAGGAGCGACAAAGTGCGGCCGAAGTTACATCGGATCATCGCCGCTGCCGACGAACAATCCCAGCGAAATATTCTTGCAAAGATCTTCATGGAATCATCCCGCATTCGAACATCTTGTTGGCGATCGGCGCCGCTACTCTATTGATAAATGCGAGGCGCATTTGCGGCTCGCTGCGCAGCCTCTGAATCGCTTCCTGCTCCATCGGCGGTTTCGGCTGGCCTTTCTGCTGCCACAATTGCTCGCAGGTGGACGACTGATATTTCTGAATCACCTTGTCGGCGATCATGTCCAAGACCGGGAATTGCGCCCCGGCGACGCCCGCGAACAACAGCGCGAACGCCAATGCAAATAGGTAAGAACGTCTCATAATGGTTTTTCTCCTTTTTTCTACTGAAGCGTTACTGGCTATTTTGTTTCCCCGATCATTCCCGGAGGTTCCGTTTTCTTGTCTGTTTCAACTCATCCGTATCAGAGGAGTCGATCTGCGCTTGTCTGGCATTCATGGTCTTTTCAGTGGTTTAGCAAAAAGCCGTAAGGCCGCCTATTGGACCTTAGTCCAATAGGCGAGTGGCGAATTGCGGCGCAAACTTTCCCGAGCGATCTTTGACGATCACCATGGAATGATCAGCAGGGTTACTATTCCAATATTCCACGCTCGCGACTCAGCAACTGAAACCCGAAACCTGAAGCCCGTTCCCGCTCATCCCTCACCGCTTCTGCCATCGGTTTGCGTGTCGCCACTTAAACTCTCGGTTTGCTTATCACTGATCAAACAGCGAGCGAATGCGGATCTCTGTCACATACCCTACTCGATGTTTAGCAGCTTGTCGGCGGTGTATTGTCCGAGCGAAGGAGTCACCTCTAGGCTGCCTCCAATAATAATATCCAGTTTGTAGTCGCGAAACTCATCAAGCGAGAGCGCCGGCGCGCCATAGAACAACATGGAGAAACGCAGCTTTGGATCGCCGAATCCGGAAACCTCCCGTTTGTGCGTTTGCCCGGCAAGTTTGGCGCTTACCGATGCCCACGTGTAGGGAATTATCAGGTCGAACTTCCCCGGCCTGCCCGCAAGTCCAAAGTGCGCACGTACGCCAGGACAGCGCTGTTAAGCTTGACCTCGGTGTCTGTTAGCGGGACCGACGGGTCCGTGCCGACAGTGCCTTTTGAGTAGGCGTACGCACCGATCAAGAAATTCATTCCCACAGGAGTATTGGCGAATGCTCTCGGTTCGAGGTCTTGCGCGTAGGTGTAGCAGCTCCTCGCCACGACAGAGAGGACGGCCACAAATAGATTAATTGACACAATCCGGAACGAGTAGTTCCGCGCCGACCCGACCGCCATCTTTGACCTTCTTAACTCTACGGTCTTGAGGTTCGCGAACTTCGCCACGCTCTGCTGAAACGTCGCGATTTTTTCGCTGACCGGGCGCAGCACCTAGGCCATCTCCATCGTTTGCTCCGAGAGATTCTAGCGCTCGCGTGGATCGTTGATCAGGTCATGCACGATCGGCAATTGCGCGCCAGTGATAGGTCGTGGATGCCGGTGGCCTTGCGGAAGATGACCTTGAAATCCCTTCATCAGGGAATCATGCCGCACTCGAACATCTTGTTCGCAATCGGAGCCGCTACTATATTGATGAATGCGTTACGCATTTGCGGATCGTTACGCAACGTCTGGATGGCCCGCTCTTCCATCTCGGGTTTAGCTTGCCCCTGTTTCTGCGACTTCTCCTGCCATAACTGCTCGCAGCTCGACTGTTGGTATTTCTGCACGACCTTGCTCGCCACTTTTTCCATGATCGGATACTGGGCAGCGCCCGCGGTGCCAATAAGTAGCGCCCACAGCGCCGCTGCGCATAATAGATTCAATCGTCTCATCATCATCTCCTTGCGAAAGTAACAATTGGCTTAAAAACGATTTCGAACAAACAATCACGTGTTCATCGGGTAGTCCTTTTTAATTTGTTTTCGTCTCGCAACCTGCCACCCAAGATCGTTAGATTGAGCGCGGATCGCTGACTCGCTTTCTCGACAAGTCCCGGCTACGGCTTGATGCTGCAGGCCTTCTGGTTGCCCTCCTCGAAGCACGCGTCATAAGTGTTTTCCAGGTCATCCTGAACAATGCGCGCCTTGCCGTTCACGGCTTTGATCGACAAATCCTGTTCCAGCACCTTGACGCGGAACTTCCAGCCTGGCGCGAGCTTGAGCTTGCTGCCCAGGTTCTGCAGGTTGTCATAGGCCAGCGTCGGATCGACGAGGTTCCCCCAGGCCTGCATGACCCAGGGCATGCCGTCGGGGCTTTCAAGAATGAAGACCGGCTTGCCTTTCTCGAACATCATGGTGGAATTCCGATTCCCGACCGTCGGCTTGTAGGCCGTGCCGCCCTTCTTGCCCACTTCGAGGTCTTTCGGCAGGTCAACGGTCATGAACCACCGCGTGTCCAGGCCGTTGAAGTTGCGGACATCCGGCGAAGCGGGAAGCTGAATCCAGTCCATAGTCCAGCCCCGCGGACCGTTCTTGAACACGCCCAGCGCGTTGAATTGCGTCTTGAGCGTTGCGGGATCGATCTTGTCCCAAAGCGCCGCCGGGCAGGTGTCGAGCCGGTTGGCCTTGTCGTTGAGAGCGGACGTGTTGAAGACCTCGGCGTAGAGATTCTTCGTGATCGGATTGCCGCCGATGATGAAGACCTCGCAGTAGCGCACGCCGCGCAGGTTATCCACCCGCGTTTCCTTGGCTGTCTTGAGATAGTCGGGAAGGTCTGGGGTATTTGTGCAGCCCGCCAAAACCAAAGACAAAACGAATAGCACCCCAAAGCCTTTCATAACTGCGTTAACGTGAACTATCCTTCCAGAAAATTTCATGTGACCTCCTTCTTGTTGACGAGAACCCGAACACATTCGGGCCTTGGTTACGAACACCGATATTACTCCATCGATGGCAAACTCATTGCACCTTCCTCACCGGCGGAACCTTGTAGATGCCATCGAGCATCGCTTTCCTCGGCGAGAAGTCGCGCACCGTGAGACTGAACGACCCGCTCGCGGGCGCAGGCAGCCAGTTGGCCTCCTTGTCTACCCCGGGCGACGCGGCCTGGATGTGGATGTCGAGCGAGCCGTCGGGATTGTACTTGAGCGGCATCCACGCGGCCAGGTTGTAACGATTGATGGCGTTCGGCACATAGAAGCCCTGCGGGTCGTACATCGAGACTGACCAGGTGACGTTCGTGGGCGGCGTCTGCCCCTTGTCGAAATGCAGGACGTAGCGGTTGGCGCCGTCCAGCGGCTTGCCGTCGCCGTCGATGAAAGCCGTAGGGTACGCGATGTCCACCGACCGGATCGCGCCAAGGCCGACCAGGGCAATGCCAGCGCGGGTGTTGTAGTCGGTGCCGTAGTTGCCCATGTTCTTCGGCATCACAATCCAGCCGTTCTCCGTCTTCAACTTCTTCACGCCTTCCTCGAGCTTCTCGAACGCGCCCATCGCGCGCTGCAATCCCTTGGCTGTGTCTGGATCGATTTTCGCGATGTCGAAGTCCTTGCCGGCTTCGATGCCGAGCGTCTTGAGCTTCTCGACCATCGGAGCGTCGGCGGGCGCCGCGGGGTTGTCTTTCATCAGTCGCGCGAGCCGTCCGAAATAGGCGCCGGCGTCCATCTTCTGCACCTGCACGAGCGGCGGAGTCTTCGCGTCGACGCCCGCGGCGACCGGCACTTCGGCGGGCGGGGCGTAGGGCTGGCCCCAGGCTGAAAGCGGCGTCAGCTTGTACTGCTTCTGCAATGCGTTCACCACCGCGTAGTCCTGCGGTCCGTTCGCCTGCATCTGCCCATTGACCCACACGAACCGCGTCGGGGAACGGAACGTCTGCTTGACGTCGGCGGGCGGCGTGCCCTGCCAGCCGGGCCCCGCGATCAGGAAGTTCACCGCGCCGGTTCCGGTGGTGCGCTTGCCGATCGACGCGAAGACGTTGCTCCACATGTCGAAGAGCGCGATCACGTAGTAGCGGCCGTCCGTGTCCGGGACCGAGAGAACAAGCGGCTCTTTGCTGAGATCGGCCCAGGACACCGCGAATAGCGTATCCAGGCCCGTCCGCACGACCGCCCTGAACGAGGCGTCCGGGTAGTGCGTCATGACGGAGAACTGGTTGACGGGAGCGGTGAACTCACCGGCGGTCGGCACCGCCGTCGCCGCGTCCTTGGTGAGATCCATCATGATCAGTGGAAAGGCGTAGACATACGCTTCCATGCCATACAGCCATGGCCGGCCCTGCTTCAGCGCCCACCAGCCTCCGGCGGATACGAGCAGTGCCGCGGCGATAATGGCCAGTGTCCATCGCTTCGTGCGTTGTGCGCGACTCTTGATATTTGCTGTCATCGTCGATCGAATTCTTTGCTTTGCGGCCAGTGGTCTATGGGACGCGCCTCACCGGCGGCGGCGTCCAGGTGCCGTCGAGCACCGTTTCCTCCGGCCAGTAATCGCGCACCGTGAGGTTGAACTTCCCTTTCGGCGCCGGCAGCCGATTGGCTTCCTTATGGAACGAAGCTGAATGCCTTGCCGCCATCGGAGCCCTGGTAGGCGTTCTTCAGGTCGTCCTGGAAGACGTGGGCGAGGTTGTTGGTCCGTTTCTGGTTGACCAGCAGGTCGCGATCGAGGACTACGGCGCGGTATTTCCAGCCCGGCGGCATCTTGAGCAGGCGGCCCAAGTCCTTAGCATTGTTCATGGACACCTCCTTCTGGACGAAGTTGGTGAAGGACTGCATGACGAAGACTTCGCCATCCGGTGCGTCGAGGAGATAGATCTCGCTGCCCTTGTTGAACTTGAACTGGTTATCCCGGTAGATGTAGCCGGGTACGTAATGGCCCATGGTGACCCCTTTCTCCAGCTGCTCGACCGGCACCACGCCCATCCAGGTCATTTTGACGCCGCCGAAAGTGCGCTCAATGCCGTCCTCATAGACATCGAACTCATCGAACATCCAATGCCGCGACGGGTTGAGGAAGACACTCCGTGCGCCGGTCTCCGTGAGGATTGTCTTTTCGTCGAGGCCGGCGAACCGTTCGGGCGTACAGATGTCGGTTCCCGTCGAATTGTAGAAATCGGCGATGGCGTTTTCCTTGCTAGTGCCAGTAATCAAGGCCACCTCGCAGAATTCGAAATTGTTGCCCTGTTTCGTCATGTGAATCTGCTTGCCGGGAACCAGATGCTCCTTGCGGGAGGCGGCCATGTTCTGGTCGAGCGTGGCGCAGCCGGCAAGGAGCGCTGCGCAGAGCGAGAGATACAAGAGCGGCGGAATTATTCCGATATTCGATTTGATGGCTTTCATAGATTTCATTTTGGTCTCCTTTTGTCAGTTGTTTCGTTTTGATTACTAGCCTGCATCGTTGTCGTTCCCATTTCATTACTACTGCGCGATTCTCACTGCCGGCGGCGCCCAGCGCCCGTCGAGCGCTTGGGCCTTGGGCGCGTACAACCGCATCGTAATGTTCAGCGTGCCGCTACTTGGTGACGGCAGCCAGTTTGCTTCTCTGTCCTTGCCCGGGCTTTCGGGCTGGATGTAGATGTCCAGCGAGCCGTCGCTGTTGTACCCAAGCGCATCGCGGTCACCGACGGCATAGCGGTTTATCGGATTGGCAACTGGGAAGCCGTCGGCGTCGTACATCGTAAGCGACCAGAACGCCTCCGCCGGCGGCAACTCGTCCTTGGCGAAGTTAAGCACGTACCACTTGCCACCAACGAGCGGCTTGCCGTCCGCATCGGTCAGGCTCTGGGGGTAGAACGCGTCCTAGGGTTGATTGGCGCCGAGACCGGTCATCGCGGTCAGGGCGCGTTTCATGTAGTAATTGCCCCAGACGCCCATCGTGTCCGTGTTCATCTGCCAGCCGTTGACCACACGCGAGACGGTCTTGTACTTGGCCTGCATCGCCTGGATGGCGTCCTCAGGGACGCGATCCAATGCCGCGCGAACCGCGGGATCCGCTTTCGCGAAATCAAAAGGTTTGCCGGGCTCAAGCCCGATGCGCTTCATGCGTGCAAGTTGCGACCAATCGGTGCGATGGGGCGGATGCTTCGACATGAGTTCCGCGCCATAGGCAAAGAATTTTTCTACTGGCATCTCGTTGACCTGGCGCAGCGGTGGGGTCTTCATGTCGACCGATGGATCGATCTTCACCGCGACCGGTTGGGGGGCCTTGCCGCACTGGGACAGCGGCGTGATCTTGTAGCCGTCTTGAATAGCATGCACCGCGGCGTAGTCAGACGGGCCATTGGTCTGAGTCCGCCCGATGACCCAGACATAGGGCGTCGGAGCGTCTATGCGCATGACGCCTGCCGGCAGCGATCCCGTCCAGCCCGGCGCGACCACCGCCCAGTTCCCGGCCGTGGTGCCGCTCGTCCGCTTGCCCGGGACGGCAAAGACGTCCGTCCACATGTCCAGCATCGGCAACAAGTAGAAGCGCCCGCCGGTGTCGGGCGCCGAGACGATCATCGGCTCCTTGGTGAGATCCAGCCAAGCGCTTGAGTACAACGTGTCGAAGTTCGGCTTGACCACCTCCCTGAAGTCCCCCGGCGGAAAGGCGCGCATCTTTGAAAAGGCGTTTGGGGGTCCGAATCCAGGCTTCTTGCCGGGCTCGATGTTGGTAGCGAGCTTGCGCGTCACGTCCATTGTGACCAATGGGTACAGGTACACGTAAGCCTCGATACCAATCTCGTAGGCTTCCTGTTGTAGGTCCTGTAAATGAAAATTTTCTTTGGCCATCATTATCGATCTCCTCCTTGCGCCGTGCGTTTCACCGGCGGCGGCGTCCAGCTGCCGTCGATGATCGAAGGCGGAGTTTTCCTGGGCGAATAGATTCGCATCACCAAAACGAATTTCCCTTTCGGTGCCGGCAGCCAGTTGGCCTCCTTGTCCTTGCCCGGCGATTGCGCCTGCAGGTACATGTCCACCGAGCCGTCCGGGTTAGCCATCAGCTTGTCGCGCTGAGCCAGATCGTAGCGGTTGATCGGATTCGGTACGAAGAAGAAGTCGGTGTCATACATCGTCAGCGACCAGAACGCTTCGGCTGGCGGTGTCTGCCCCTTCTCGAAGCGAATGACGTACTTGTGCTTGGCGCCGTCGTATTCATCGCCGTTGGCATCTTTTTGCGAGAGCGGATACACGGCGTCCTGCGGACGGTTCCAGCCAGGCCCCAGGGCGTTGGCCATGCCGCGCAGCAGATAGTCGGCGCCAAAGTTACCCACGCCCGCGGTGAAGTACAGCCACCCGTTGGTCGTCTTCTGCTTTTTCAAGTGCTCCAGCATTGTCACAAGTGCCAGTTTCGGCACGGTCCTGATCACTTCCCGGTCAAGCAAACCAAGCTTGCTCGGGTCGAAATCTTGCCCTGGAACCAATCCGATCTTGGCCATGCGCGCAATAATCGGCGCATCTTGCGTCGTCGGCGGGTTGGTCTTCATAAGTTTTGCGAGGTAGTTGAAATAGGCATCGATGTCCAGTTCGTTGACCTGCTTACGCACCGCCGTCTTCATGTCGAAGTTGGCATCGACGACGCCCGGCAGCGGCGTGTACGGTTTGCCGTAGGAACTGAGCGGAATGATCGAGAATTTATCTTGCAGGTCATGCACCGCTTTGTAGTCCACCGCGGTGCCGGTGGCGTAGATGCGCCCGAGGATCCACACCATCCCGGTGGGAGATTTTATTTGCGTCACACCATCCGGCAGCGCGCCCGACCATCCCGGACCAGTGATGGCGTACGTCTGAGCTTTGCTGCCGGTACTGCGTGAACTTGCCACATGGAACACCTCTGAAAATCCATCCAACATCGGCATGATGTAGTACCGGTCGCCCATATCCGGAATACTGAAGATCCAGGGCTCGATGGAGACGTCGAGCCAGACCATCGTGTACAGGGTGTCCGCATTGGGCGCGGCACAGCAGTGGTTATCCACGGCTGGATAGTTGCGCATTTTGATCAGCTGCCCCAATGGGGCATGCTCGGGATCCGGCACGGCCACATTTGTTTGTTGTTTGCGCACCATGTCGAAAGTGACCAGCGGGTAGCCGTAGATGTATGCCTCCGCAGCGATGCTGACCGCTTCTTGGATACCCAGTGATTGCGTCCGCCTCAGGAACAAAAATGCCGCGATTGCAAACAGGATCGCAAGGCACAAGACTACGGCTGGACGTTTGATCGATCGCATCGCTCTCACCTCTAAAACTCAGCGAACGATTCCGTCGGCATCTGAATCTTCAACTTTTTACTCTTACCTTTTTGAATCAGCGATTCGCTTTTTCACAACGCTTTCTTACCGACGACCGGCGACTTTGTATATTGGACCTTGGTCCAATGGCGTTTCGGCCCACTTTAGCGAAGCCTGCGCATGAAAACGCAACAGCTTTTAAATGGATTCCGCTTATCCCGCGCTGCATCGCTGACGAAAACCTTTTCGCTCGCGTAAATGCGAGCAAGAACTTGCGCACAGTTCGTGCCACATATTCGCAGCGGTTTAGCACCGCAACACCCTCGCTATTTCAATAACGGCAAGGCAGCGATTCTCATGAAGGACAAAAACCCCTGGGAATTTTCCGTCGTGAGAATTAGGGCAGGAATTCTTAGAGACGTTGCGAGAGAGCGCGCTAATGCGGAGCGTGGCGATTACGAAAACGCGCTCCCCTGTCCTTGCCCAGACGGCACGGATTCGCGTAAGATCGGCAAAATTTCAGCTTACATTCTGCGATTCCTCAATCGGGAGAGAGTAAATGGCGAAGGCGAAGAAGGCCGCGAGTAGCTCAAAGAAAAAGCCTATCGAGCAGTACGATCACAAGGGGAAGAAGCGGGTTAATAATCCGCCGGTCGGGTTAGTCACGCCCACGACGGATAAGGAGAGTGGTAAGAAGACTTACGCCTACGATCCACATCTCGATCCGCAATTGGTTTGGGCCGGGAAAGCGGAGCGGACTTCGTTCGAAGTGCCGACGGTTTCACTTCACGTTCACGAGCGCATCGACCCGCGCACGATCGTCGAAGCGGTGCGCAGGCGTAATGGCCAAGCCGACCAGCAGATGTCTCTGTTTCAGTCGGTGAAGATCGTCGATGATCGGGGCATCGAGAGTCTGAAACTCCTGGACCCGCCGGAGTGAGAAGCGGATGGGTTACGAGCTGACGGAACATGCCAGGGACGCTCTGGAGAAGCGGCAGATTGCGCTCGCATGGGTGGAGCGCGCGTTCGATGCACCGGAAGCGACCGAACCTGATCCCGTGGACCCGGACCTGGAGCATCGGTTGGCCCGGATTCCCGAGTGGGGCAACCGAGTGTTGCGTGTTATAGTCAACGGAAAGGCAACGCCGCCCCGTATTGTAACGGCGTTTTTTGATCGAAGGAGAATAATCCCATGAGGCTCAAAGTGGACCAAAAGGCCGACGCCTTGTATCTGAGCTTGACAGACGCACCGGCAAGCCGTTCCGAGGAAGTGTCGCCCGGCATTATCGTGGATTACGACGACCAAGATCGCGTCGTCGGCGTCGAGATGCTTTACCTTTCGAAACGGGCGCCGGACACTGAAATCCATCGGTTATTGTTCGAATCGGTCCCGCAGGCAAGTTGAAGGAGTGATTAGACACGGCGATGGCTCGCACAACCATTGATCACCTGATCATCAACTCGCCTTATGAAGAGCTCAAACACTACTGGAGCTACGACCGCGAGAGCCGGACCTTCGATCAAAAAGACGGCCGGCGGCCGGCTGGTTACGTCATAGCGTCGCAAAGCTCCAAAGCTTTCGACGATCCCGGAATATTCGTTGAGATCCCGCTGGTCAATCAGATTCCCCCGCGGGTAAAACTGTGGCGAGAATCCGACTATCCTGGCGTCACCGGCATTACCAAACGGCTGCTGGAGCATTGGAACAATCCCGACGAGCGCGAGCATCAGTTTTTCTTCTGCCAGTTGGAAGCGATGGAAACGCTCATCTGGCTGGCCGAAGCACCGGCGTCCGAGAAAGTCGGCATCGACATCCCATTGGGCAGCATTGCGGCCAGTGATCTACGGGACGGGTTTCGCCGGCGGCGGCGTCCAGGTGCCGTCGAGAATTGAAGGCGGTGTTTTCCGATATAACTCCAATCCATTGTTTCAACATTCCATCTGGCATCATTCCACCGTTCCAAAATTCCATGTTCCCGACCCAGTTCGAGCGTGCCTACGGATTGTAGTTGCAGGCGTCATCAAAGCCGCACCCCTGGTAAATGTTCTGGAGGTCGTCCGACACCGCGTGCGCGAGATTGCCCGTGCTTGCTGGCGGAATGTAGGTGAAATCTTTGTCGAGCGATCTTTGCCGATAAACATGGAATGGTGATCAAGTTGACTATTCCAAGATTCCACCGTTCCATAATTCGACGCTCGCGACGCCCCATCTGAAACCTGACACCCGAAACCTGGTTGACTGATCACTGTTTACTGATCACCGATCACTTCCCCGCTTCCCTCACCACTACTTGCCCGACGGCGACGAACGCTTCGGCACGACCTGCAAAACCATAAACCCCTTGCCGGTCGGAAAGTAGACTCAGCCGCCGAAGCCCGGCGTGACGAGCGAGCCGGGGTTCAGCGGCTCGAAGAAGTCGGACGCTGCGATGATCCGGTCCTTGGCCGCGTCGCGCAGCTCGGTCAGCCAGACCCAGGTGTTGATCTCATAAATGACAGGATGCTTGGACCACGTTCTCATCTCTTCTCCCTCCCGGCGCCGTGGGTGCCGTTGCCTTGGCCTCCCTTAAAACTCTCCACAAGGATGTGGAGACTGAGAAGCAGGATCCAGAAGGGGAAGAGCACCTCGACCCACCGTATGAGGTCGATGCTTAGGAGCAGGATCACGGCAATCGCGTAACCGGAGAATCCGAGCCATCGCGGGATGAAGCTTGTACGGAGCCCGATGGTCGCCGTCGAGATCATGAAGACGGCGCCCATCCGCATCGCGTACGTATGCATGATGACGGCGGCGATCTTCTGGCCGAGCACCCAGCCGTCCGGCTCACTGTCATTCGTCCACCTCGTTACTCCGCTCGCACTGCCGCCGAAACAGCTCTTCCTCTTCCAGCGTGAGTTTCCGCGACAACTTCATAAGATAACGGGCCTGCCCTGCCCAGCGTTCGGCTCATGCCGCGCTTTCCGTTTCCCCGGCGCCGTGGGCGCCCTTCACGAACCCGGCCTGCTTTCCCACCGCCAGTGCCCGCGTGGGATCCAGAACACCGTAAAGCTGGATGAGCTTAGCCACGATCCCGGTCCAGCCGGTCTGATGGCTTGCGCCCAGCCCGGCACCATTGTCGCCGTGGAAGTATTCGTAAAAGAGGATGTGGTCGCGCCAATGGGGATCGGTCTGGAACTTCTCCGTGCCGCCGTAAACGGGTCGCCGGCCAGCCTGCCCTGAGCCTGCCGAACGGGTCGAAGGGTCGCGCGAAAAGATCCGGGTGAGCCGGTCGGCGATTTCCTTGGAGACCTCGAAGAGGTTCATCATCTTGCCGGACCCCGTGGGGCATTCGATTTTGAAGTTGTCGCCATAGTACAGGTAGAAGTTCTGCAGCGCCCGGATGATGAGAAGGTTCACCGGCATCCAGATGGGTCCCCGCCAGTTGGAGTTGCCTCCGAACATGCCGGTGTTCGACTCCCCCGGCAGGTAGTCCACCCGGTACTCCTGGCCGTGCACGTGGAAGACGTAGGCGTGCTGCTCATGGAACTTGGAGAGCGAGCGGATGCCGTAGGGGCTCAGGAACTCGTTCTCGTCAAGCATCTTCGTGAGGATCCGGCGCAGCCGCTCCGGGTTGACCAGGGCCAGAATCCCGCGGTCCCCCACGCCCAGGTGTCCCGGGCCCATGGGGTGGATGGACTTCAGGAGTTCGGGCATACGGCGCAGGCGAACCCCCATCTGAGCCATCGCCCGCGGGACGCTCTCCCGCGCTGACTTTTCAAAAACCGTTGTGGCGCACAGGGGGAGAAGCCCCACCATCGAGCGCACCTTGAGCCGCGTGGCGCTGCCGTCGGGGAGCCGCAGCAGGTCGTAGTAGAAGCCATCCTCCTCGTCCCACATGCCGTCCTGACCGGGACGGTTCATGGCGGCGGCGATGTACAGGAAGTGCTCGGCGAACTTCACGACCATGTCTTCGTAGGTGCGGTCGTGGAGGGTGAGCTCCAGCGCGAGTTCTAACATGTTCTGGCTGAAGAGGGCCATCCAGGCCGTGCCGTCCGCCTGCTCCAGGTGGCCGCCGGTGGGCAGCGGCGCGCTGCGGTCGAACACGCCGATGTTGTCGAGCCCGAGGAAGCCCCCCTCGAAGACGTTCTTGCCGAAGCGGTCCTTCCGGTTCACCCACCAGGTGAAGTTCAGCAAGAGCTTTCTGAACGCCGTCCTGAGGAAATCGAGATCCGCCTCGCCGCGCAGGGCCTGCTCGGTGCGATGCAGGAAAAGCGTCGCAGCAGCGTGGACCGGCGGGTTCACGTCGCTGAAGTTCCACTCGTACGCGGGCATCTGGCCGCTCGGATGCAGGTAGACGGCGCGAAGCATCAGCTCCATCTGCTGCTTGGCGAAGTCGGGGTCGACGATAGAAAGCGGCAGCGTGTGGAAGGCCAGGTCCCAGGCCGCGTACCAGGGGTACTCCCACTTGTCGGGCATGGAGATGATGTCCTCGTTCAGCATGTGGAACCACTCCGAGTTCCGGGAGTTACGATATCCGGTATGGAGGGGGTTGGAACGATGCTCGTCCAGCCAGTTGTCACCGTCGAAGAAAAAGAACTGCTTGCTCCAGAGCATGCCGGCGATGGCTTGGCGCATCACGTTGGCCGCGTCTTCACTCACGGATGGCGGCGTCACCGACTGGTAAAACTCATCAGCTTCACGAAGCCTGTCAGCGAAGACTTCATCAAATTGCTTTCCAAAGGGTTTGCCCTTCTGGTCCGCGGAACTTTTGGAGAGCCGCAGCCGCACCGTCGCCGACTCGCCGCGAGCAATCGTCACACGATAGTGCGCCGCAACCTTGGTGCCCTGCTTTTCGGGGTTCACTGCGGCCTTGTTGCCCTGCACCACGCAGTTGTTGATGCCGTCCTTGACGTACGGGCTGGCATTGTGATGCCCGGGAAATAGCCGTTCGTAGTTCGTTGTGTTATCGGTGAAGAGCAGCGGCACCTTGCCTTCGCACGAAAGGATGAATTCACCCAGCAGCGGATGGGTTGCCGCGACCGCGCTCGTGCCCACCGCTGCCTTGATCTGCTTGAGATTTGGTTTCTCGGCCGCTCTGTTGGATTCGGCAATCCACGTCGCCCAGTCGTTGCGGAACCACAGCGTCGGCAAGAGATGCAGTTCTGCTGCTTCCGGTCCCCGGTTGGCTGCCGTGATCCGCACTATGATGTCCTCCGGGCCGGCTTTGGCATACTCCACAAAAACGTCGAAGTATCGGTCCTCATTGAAGACGCCGGTGTCAAGCAGCTCGTACTCCATCTCGTTGCGGGTGCGCCGCCGGTTCGTCTCCACCAGGTCGGCGTAGGGATAGGCCGCCTGCGGATACTTGTAGAGGTACTTCATGTAGGAATGCGTCGGCGTGCTGTCGAGGTAGAAATAGTATTCCTTGACGTCCTCGCCGTGGTTGCCTTCACTGTTGGTGAGGCCGAAGAGCCGCTCCTTGAGGATCGGATCCTTGCCGTTCCACAGGGCCAGCGCGAAGCAGAGCCGCTGCTTGTCATCGGAAATACCAGCGATGCCGTCCTCGCCCCAGCGGTAGGCGCGCGAGCGGGCATGATCGTGGGTGAAGAAATTCCAGGCGTCGCCGTTTGGGCTGTAGTCTTCACGCACCGTGCCCCACTGGCGCTCGCTCAAGTACGGTCCCCACTTCCGCCAGGGAACCTTTTGTTCCCGCGCCGCTGCGAGGCGCTCCAACTCGGCCCGGGCTTGAGCGGGTGGTGTTTGCATTTTCATCTGCTTCCTCCTTGAAACGAAGTGTTTTTCTGAAACCTGAAACCCGAAACCTGGTTGACTGATCACTGTTTACTAATCACTAATCACTAATCACTGATCACCGATCACTTCCCCGCTTCCCGTCACTACTTACCTGCTCGCGACGCGGGCTTCGGCGTCACCTGCATCACGATGAATCCCTTGACGGTCGGGAAATAAACGCGGCCACCGAATCCCGGCGTGATGAGCTGGTTGATGGTCAGTGGCTCGAAGAAGTCGGACTCGGCGATGATCCGGCCCGTGGCGGCGTCGCGCCAGGTGGCTTGTTCCTTGTAGTTGCCGGTGAAAAGGGCGAGTTTTACCGGCTCGCGCTCTACATTGCGCTTCGCATTCGAGAGGAGCAGCACCCGCTTATCTTTGGGCCCGATCAGCGGCTGGAAGGTAGTGGTCGTGTCGTCAACCACGAACACGGTCTTCATCTCGCCTGTGGCCTGGTCAATCTTGATGCCGGCCACCTTGCCCACGCCCATGTCGGCCGAATAGATCATGCTGTTCTCGGGGTCGGTCTGGGGCTTGGGCGGCGCCCAACTCCACTCGCCTTTCTTGAGCGGGCCGAAGGGGAAAATCACCTTCACCTTCGCCGGGTCCTTCTGGTTGGCGGCGACGATGCTGGAGGCGATCGTCTCGCTGCCAAGGCCATTCACCTGCAGCACAACCCAGTCGCCGAGCAGGCTGGGGCAGTCGGCGGTCGTCTGGCCCTTCTGCATCGGCGAGACCACCCAGGACTTGTCCTGCGAGAGCTTCTTCGTCACGGGGTTCCAGAAGTAGCGCAGCGCGCCGCTGTTGACGCCGACATAGATGGCGATCTTGCCTTCGAACATCGTGATGATGTGCGGCACAGTCGCGGGTTCCGGCAGCGAGATGGCGTCGAGCACTTCCAAAGTGTCGGGATTGACGGCAACCATCTCCGAGTTGCCCTGCTTGAAGCCCTCGTCCACGCCCTTGAGAATGGCCAGCGTGCCCTGCATCTTGTTGCCGGTCGGGCGGGTCTGGTGTTTCAGGATGAGCGTGCGGTCGGGCGCGACGGTTAGGTGCTTGAAGTTCACGTCGGCAATGGGCGTCTCTCCCGTAGGCAACGTGTTTTGCTTGAGGATCCGGCCCGTGTCAGGATCGAGCAGCACGACCTGGTTCGCCCAGGCGAAGACGATCTTGCCGTTGTCCAGGGTGTTGAGGTTGGCGGCTCCGATCCATCGGCCCGAGACGTTCGCGTTGTCGAGGTAGGTGCGCCAGATCTGCCGGCCAGTGGTGGGGTCGGCTTTAGCAACGTACGGCCCGGGTGGGACCGGCCCCTCGAACGGGGGGTTATCGCCGCCGACGATGAACAACTCGCCGGGTCTTCGGTTGTTGATGTAGGACGCGCTCTCGTAACCGTCCTCGCTCCGCCAGGCGAACACCTTGTTGGGGCCGTCGAAGGACCCGGTGAAGGTCGCACACTCGAAAAGCCCGCTGCGGGCTGAGTCGGTGAGTTCGGCACCGTTGATCGAAGGGTAGTAGCCCGGCGTCGAAAGCTTTTCGGCGCAGCCAAGTTCCTTTGCATACAGGCTTACGTCGCCCGGAAGCGGCCCGTTAGCCGCGACCTCGTTCGGCGTGAGGCCGATCTCGGCAATGCGATGCTCGACTTTCGGCTGGATGGACGTCCATAGCAGGCGATAGGCAACAACCAGCAGCAGGACGACGAATATCGCGGCCGCCAGTTTGATGATTGTGAATTTTTTCATGTCGGTCATCCTAAGATTGTCGGACGTGGCTTCAATCACCTATTTCCTTCGCCGAGTTTGATCATGAGGCCCGCTGGCGCTGGCGGGCGCGGACATCCGGTTAGTCTGCTTTCCGCGCCCGACTCAGTTCGCGCCCGCCTACGGATTGTAGTTGCAGGCCGCGTCGAAGCCGCAGCCCTGATAGACGTTCGCCAGGTCGTCCGCCACCGCGTGGGTCAGATAGCCGGTGCTTTCGGGCGGGACATAGGTCAGCTCGCGGTCGAGCGTCTTGACCTCGTACTTCCAGCCCGGTGGCAACTTCAGCTTGCTGCCCATGGTGGCAAGACCTGCCAACGTCAGATCCTTGTCCACTAGATTGGTGTAGGCCTGCATGAGCCATGCATGGCCGTTCGGGTCGCGCAGCATGTAGACCTGCGAGCCTTTGTTCCACACGAACTTCGAGTGCCGGCTTGGCGTCATAGGCTCGTAGGCCGCGAACGGCTTGCCGTGATCACCTCCGGCTTTTGTGCCTTTCATCTCGACTTTGGCCATCCAGGTGGCTTTGAGCCCGCCGAAATCGCGCGTTTCGCCGGCGTCGTACAGCCACATCTTGTCCATCAACCAGTGTCTTGTCGGGTTCTTTATGACTTTGTCGGCACCGAATTGCTTGGCCAGCGCATTGGCGTCGATGGGCCCGAACTTGGCCGGGGTGCAGGGCGCAATTCCGCTGGTGTTGTAGATCTGCAGGACGAGATTGGGCGGCTGGCCCATGACGAAGTGGATCTCGCAGAAGGCGTAGCCGCGCGCCTTGTCGAGGTAAACGGTTTTTCCTGACTCCGGCCCCGGCTTGAGATCGGCGGCGTATCCGACTAGCGGAAATAAACCCAGAGCAAAAACCAACGCCAAGGCTTTCACTTTGACTCGCTTTGCTTCAGTTTTTTCTATAGTGAACTTCATTTGAGCCTCCTTTTTCTTTCTTGAGATTCAGAATACATCCTTTGCGTTTCCAACGACCTAATTAACTCCCTTGCCGATGCGCCCTTTCATAGTAGGTGCCGACGCTTCCGGAATAATTCCATCATTCCACCGTTCCATAATTCCAGGCTCGCGACGCCGCATCTGAAACCCGAAACGTGGTCAACTGATCACTGTTTACTGATCACCGATCACTTCCCCGCTTCCCTCTGCCCTACTTCCTCGACGGTGGCGCAGTTGCCGGCATCACTTGCATCGTGACGAATCCCTTGCCGGTCGGGAAGTACACGCGGCCGCCGAAGCCGGGCGTGATGAGCGCCCCGGGCGTCAACCCCTCGAAGAAATCCGACTCGGCGATGAGCCGGCCGGTGGCCGCGTCGCGCCACGTGACCTGCTCCTTGTAGTTGCCGGTGATCAGGGCGAGCATCAGCGGCTCCTTCTCGACGTTCTGCTTCATCCTGGAAAGCAGCAGCACCCGCTTGTCCTCGGCACCGATCAAGGGCTGAAAGCCGCTGGTGAGGTTGTCGATCACCCACGCCGTCTTCATCTCGCCCGTCTGCGGGTCGATCTTGACGCCGGCCACCTTGCCGATGCCCATGTCCGCCGAGTAAACCAGATTGTTCTCGGGGTCGCCGCCCGACTTCGGCGGCGCAAAGCTCTGTTCCCCGTCCTTAAGCGGCCCGAAGGGAAAGACTGTGGTCATCTTCTTGGCGTCGCGCTGACTGATGGCAACGATGCTCGATGCGACCGTCTTGCTGCCGATGCCGTTGGTCTGGATCGTGACCCAGTCGCCCATGAGGGTCGGTGCGTCCCCGGTGCTCTGTCCCTTCTGCAAATACGGGACGACCCAACCCTCGTCCTTCGAGAGTTTCTTCGTCTTCGGGTCCCAGAAGTAGCGGTACGCGTGAACGTTGGCGGCTACGTAGATGGCGATCTTGCCGTCGAGCGTCGTGACGATGTGCGGCGTCGTTGCCGGCTCCAACATCTCGACCCAGTCGAGCACCTCCAGCGTGTTCGCATCGACCGCTGCGAGCAACGAGTTCGCCTGCTTGAGACCTTGCTGGACGCCCTTGATGATCGCCATGCTGCCTTGCTCGGTGGAGCCTGTCGGCCGCGCCTGACTCTTCAGGATGAGCGTGCCTTCAGGCGCGATGGTCACATGCTTGAAGCTCAAATCCGCCACTGGTACATCGCCCGTCGGCAGCGTGTTCGATCTCAGGACCAGTCCGGTATCAGGATCCAGCAGCACGATCCTGTGGTTCCAGGAGGTGATGATCCTGCCATTGGCAAGAATGTTGAGGTTCGTCGTGGCGATGAAGCTGCCCGACACGTTGGCGTTGTCCAGATAAGTGCGCCAGATCTGCGCGCCGGTGGTCGCGTCCACCTTGGCCACAAAGGGTCCCGGGGCGACCGGCCCGGTTAGCGCGGGATTGTCTCCGCCGGTGATGTACAACTCGCCGGGTTTGCGATTGTTCAGGAAGTTTGCCGCCTGGTAGCTGTCCTGGCTCCGCCAGGCGAATACCCGATTCGGGCCGTCGAAATTTCCGGTGAACGTCGCGCACGGGTACAGGCCGCTGCGTTGCGAATCGGCGATCTCGGCGCCGTTGATGGACGGGTAATAGCCCGGCGTCGGCAGCTTCTCGGCGCAGGCAAGTTCCTTGTGGTACAGGCTTACGTCGCCTGGAAGCGGCCCGTTGGCCGCGACCTCGTTCGACGTGAGCCCGATCTCGGCGATGCCATGCTCGACTTTCGGCTCGACAAACGTCCATAGCAGCCGATAGGCGACTATGAGCAACAGGATGACAAAGACCGCGGCCACCAACTTGATGATTGTGGATTTTTTCATACGCCTCTCTCCCGATATCTGCTTCGCGCCTTCATGCACGCGTACGTTATTCGCGAGTTTCACACGATGTAACCAGCTGCGTTGTCCACGCAGCCTTCCATCGTGTCCAACGCGGGCCGCGTGGGGTCGATCCTTCAGCCGCGACGACGGAAGAAACCATCTCGCCTACTTGCTCTTCGGAGCCATCTGTTTCCTCACCCCCTCGGCCTCGAATTTCGCCTTGGTTGTGTAATAGCCCCGCGGATAATAAGGCCCCATGACTTCGGCTAGTTTGTCAGGCCTGTCAGCCTTCAGCGGGCTGTATTGAAAGTCCTTGTGCGGCACCATGTAGCGCATGAGCAGCGCGCCCCAGTCCTTGCGGTTGCGTGGATCGTCCAAACCCTCGCCCGGGCCCCAGTCGATCCACGCGACGCCGTTCTTGGCGGTCGCGTTCTTCGGGCGGTCTTCCGGGCGGCTGACGACGATGGTGTAGTAGCCGTCCTTGTCCAGCGGCACCTGCATGTCGAAGACGCCGTCCCACAGACTGCCGTTGGTGAACGACGCCATGGTGGCGACCGACCAGTACTGCACCTGGCCGTCGGGCATGATCTTGGTGTTCGCCCAGGTGTTCGGGAAGGTCGGCAGCTTCGCCCGGAACACGTACAGGGGCCCGAACTTGCGGGAGATGTAGTTGACGAGATAGGCGGTTGACGCGTTGGCGCCGCCGTCGGATGCTGGAGGACCAGCGGCCTTGACCCGCTGTGCCGGCGGCATGAAAGCCCCATACACCGCATCCTTCATGCCTTTGAACAGGAAGAACTGCGAATTCGGGCAGGCGGGCGCTGTGGCCGGCGTCATACACTGATCGTTGTCCTTGTTGTTGACCAGCGTGTACCAGGCGTCTGCGGTGATCGGCGGCGGCGCATCACCTATCAGCTTGCCGAAGCGCTTGTCCACCTCCGTCTGAGAGAGTTTGCCGCCGTCAGCGAGCGTCGCCTCGTAGGCGAGCCCCGAACGCTCGTGGCCAGGCCCATCCCCCGGACCCCAGCCCGCCCCGTCGTAGCCCTTGTCCGACACGTACATCCGGAAGCCACCGAAGATCGTTTGATTCTTGTTGCCGAGGTACACGGTGTTCTTCGCCCGGTCGGCGGGATTCGCCGGCGCATCTTTGGCAATGATGTGAATCGTGAAATTGCGGTTGGCCGCGTCCCGGTCGGCGCCCACGCGGTAAGGATTGGTAGACCCCGCGTCGGGCTCCATGTCGTACCCGTCGATCGATCCGCCGGTCGCGTTGACGAAGGTGTTGCGCTCGAAGATGTAGATCGAGAAGTTGAAGAACCGCACGTGCGGGAATTGACCCCGAACCGTCAGGTCGGCACCGGCGGGCATCTCCATTTCGCCGAAGAAGTAGGTCGGCCGCTTGTCGGGCCACAGGTTGGGATTCTGGTAGCCCTTGGGGTCGGCCAGGTAGTTCCAGTAGGCCCAGCCGCGCGGCCCGCTGAACAGGCCGCCCTTGTTGTAGCGCTCGTCAGTGCGCTCCGTGGCCCCCAACGAGACGTCCCCCTCCCGCACCGCGACTTTGCCGGCGGCGCGGTTCTTGAGAGTGTACGGGTCGACGTACGAACCCTGCGCAAAAACCGTCGTCGTCGTTGTTACGAGGATTGCGGCGAGCGCCGCGGTGAACCATGTACATCTGTTCATTTTCATCTCTGTGTCCTTTTCTATTTCAACACTGCGTTAACTCGAACAGCGGCTCTTTTACCGCCAACCGGGACCGCGGTAGCCGACGCCGTGGAAGCCGCGTTTCATGGGATCATCCCGCATTCGAACATCTTGTTGGCAACCGGAGCCGCTATTTGATTGATGAATGCGGCGCGCATCTGCGGATCACTGCGCAGCGTCTGTATGCTTCTTGTTCCATCGGTGGTTTCGGCTCGTTTTTCTGCTGCCACAACTGCTCGCAGGTCGATTGTTGGTATTTCTGGATGACCTTTTGGGCGATCATATCCAAGAGCGGATATTGAGCATTGGCGGCGCTTACGAGCAGCAGCGTCACCATCGGAACGAACAGGTAAAGACGTTTCATCATGACTTTCTCCTTTCTCTATCGGAAACATTGTAGTTTGGTTTTCGAATTGCGGTTTCATTGCGGATTGCGAAACTTCTTCTTTCGCCCGGCGTTGCTAGCGAATTAGCAAAAACAGGGCGCGGCTGTATATTGGAGTTTGGTCCAATCATCCCTTGGCCTTATCGAAGTGGACGGCTTTACGAATGGCTTCAAGCACCGCGTCGCCTGGATCGTTTTTACGCAGGTACGCGATACAGTCGGTTTGCCGCGCTTGCGCGCGGGTTTCTGGGTCGTCGTAAGCGGTGATGAAAATGACAGGAATGGTCGATCCTGAGGCGGCGAGCAGACTCTGCAGTTCAAATCCGGACATGCCGCCCAGTTGAATATCCAACAAGATGCAGTCGGGTCGCACGTTTCCCTCGTCTTGCAGGAAAGCTTCCGCTGAAGGATAGGTGAATGATTGAAAGCCGGCTGCGCGCAGCAAGCGCTCCATCGCGTTGCACAGGCTCGCGTCGTCATCGACGATTGCAATATTGATTTTTTCTGCGCCGCTCATCTCGGATCATCCCGCGATGCTAAATCACCCGCGAGAATCAGTGAGCAGACTACCAGCGCGTGGAACAATCTGTCTATTTCCCTTTAGGGAAGGGTGAAGCCGGACGAGGGACGAGTGACGAGGGTCGAGTGGTGGAAAAAGAATGAACAGTGATCGGTGGTCGGTAGTCAGTAATAGGTTTCAGTGTTCAGGTTTCAGAATCAGAAGTTTTTTCCTGACACCTGAAACCTGAAACCTAATCGGCTACAACACAAGTTGGCCGTTCTTCAGAAGGCCCGCCTCTTGGGTGAGACGTGTCAGCTCAGCCACCGATTGAACCCGAAGCTTCTTCATGAGGCTGCCGCGATGCACCTTGACGGTGCGCTCGGTGATACTGAGCGCAAAAGCGGTTTGCTTGTTTAGCTTGCCCTGTAGCACGTGCGCCAATACGTCTCGCTCGCGGGGGGTCAGGGCGTCAAAGCGGGCGCGCAATTCGCGCAGCCGAGCGCGCTCGTCGCGCGCCTGGGCATCGCGGAGAAGGGATCGTCTCACCGCATCCAAAAGGGTTTCTTTGGACGCGCGCTTGGTCAGAAAGTCCTCGGCGCCATATTTCATGGCATGCACCGAAGTGGGGATATCGCCATGACCGGTGAGAAAAATGACTGGCATCGGGCTCTCGCCTTTGCTCAAAGTATTCTGCAAGTCCAGCCCGGAGACACCGGGCATTTTCAAATCCGCAATCACGCAGCCGCGCGCGTCAGGAGTGAGATCGCGAAGAAAATCTGTCGCCGATGGAAACGTCTTCACGTCGAAACCCGCGGCGCGCAACAAACGGGATACAGCAGAGAGAAACGAGGTGTCGTCGTCGACGATGTGGACAGTGGGGCCGGGGGAAGACATGGTGGTTTCAGGTTTCGGTGTTCAGGTTTCGGGTGTCGAGGGTCGGGTGTCGAGGGGAAGAGAACATCAACTATTCACCTTTCTTTGTTCTGCACTCTATGTCCCTCGTTTTTCGCTCATCACTCTACGCTCGACACTCGTTTCTTCCTCATCGTTTCAATCGAGCTGGTTAGAATACCGATAATTTCGTCGATCAGTTTTATCCGCCGGCTGATTACTTCCGGGGCCAACCAATGTTTCAACCTCTCGTACCGCCCTCGCGTTTCCCAGGCAGAGCCGCGTGCGAAATCCAAAAAGCGGACATACTCTATTCGACTCAATCGTCCGTAGCCTTCTTTAATGTTGGCGCAGATCGAATCGGCACTGCCCATCTGCTGATCAATCAACCGATAAGACACCGATGCGCCTTTGAGGATTTGCATGTCCGCTACAACTAGGTCAAACAACTACCGCGCTTTTTGATAGGCTCCGAACTTCTCTAGTCCGCTCTGACTCATTTCCCATCCCTCGACACTCTTTCAGTCTTCCCTCGACACCCGACCCTCGTGCCTCAACCCTTCACTCGACCCTCGTGCCTCGTCCCTCGACACTTTCCCCGCCACCGGCAACGTGATCCGAAACGTGGCGCCTCCGTCTGGATTGTTCTCCGCAGTGATACGTCCTACGTGCGCTTGGATGATGGTCTGCGAAATTGCCAAGCCCATGCCCATGCCGTTCGGCTTGGTAGTAAAGAACGGCTCAAACAAACGTTTGAGGTTTTCCGGAGAAATGCCATCTCCCGTATCGCGCACCGCAATTTCGGCCTGTCCATCCGCGACCCGACTGCCCACAGAGATGCGACGATCTTCGCGAGCACTGCCACTCATCGCATCCATCGAGTTCAGTAGAAGGTTTAGCAATACTTGCTGCACCTGAACGCGGTCGCCGCGCACAGACAATTTGGCGGGGGCTAAGTCGAGCGCGACCTTCACCTTGCGCGTCTCGGCGTCGGGCCGCACCAGGCTGGCGACATCCTCCGCGAGCACATTCAAATCAAGATCGCTCCATTGGGACTCCCGCCGCTTGAGCAGCGCCCGCATTCGATCAATCACTTCGCCCGCGCGCCGGTCATCTTTGCGAATATCCGCCAGGATGGCCGCCAGCTCGTGAAGATCCGGGGGATCCGCTTGCAGAAAAAGCTCCGCCGCCTCGGCGTTGCGCAGAATGGCGCCGAGGGGTTGGTTCAACTCGTGCGCTAACGCGGAGGCCAACTGGCCCATCGCGGATACGCGCCCCGCGTGGGCGAGCTCCTCACGATGGCGATCCAGTTCATATTGAGATCGTTTGCGCTCAGTGATGTCGAATACCGCGCCCATTCTGCGTAAACCACGTTCTTTCGGCTCGTTCATGCTGCGGCCTCTCGCTGCCAACCACCGTTCCTTGCCGTCCGGTAGAACAATCCGAAACTCCGCTTCAAAAGGCAGCCCGTTTCGCTGCGCGTGCTGTATGACCGGTACGATTCGATCTCTGTCATCCGGGTGGATACATGCAATGACATCATCGAATCGCAGCGCGCCGTTTTTACCCAGACCAAGCAGAGAACGCAGAGACGGGTTGGCCCAGAATTCACCGTGGTCCGGATTGCGCGCCCACAGCCCCAACTCGTTGGCGCTGGCGGCGAGATCCAACAGTTGTTGACTGTCCCGCAGCTCCCTCTCGGCCCGCTGGCGCCGCACCCTGTGCAAAAGTAATCCAAAGATAAGCACTGCCTGGACCACGATGATGCCGAGCGCCCCGGCGACGTACCAGCGATATTGTTCCCACATGGAGATCGGGCGAAATCGAATCACGCTGCCGGCCGGCAGACGGCTTTCACTGATTCCCCACCGTTTCAAGGCACGCCAATCGAACATCGGCACGCCCTCTGCCTGCACTATAAGTGGAATTGACGCCGAGGAAGCGCCATACAGGATACGCGACGCGAGTTTGGCCGCCTGCTTTCCAAGGGTGGCTGCATCCGTCACAGAACCGCCCACGGCGCCCCCGCCCACCGACGCGGCGCCGAGAACATAGAGGGGAGCATTGGCGGTTTCGGCAATCGACTGAGCGGCCTGCGGCGGACTAAAAGCCTCGCCCGCCGCGTCTCGATACATCCGCGTCAATAAAATCGCCGTCTGTGGCGGCAACGCTTTTACGGCCTGGCGCACTTCGGCCATGGAGCGGTCGCTCCAGAAATCGAACTTCACCCGATTCGTAAACGAGCGCGCGGCAGCCTCTGCACGACTAAGGGTATTACGATCTATCTCCGCCGTCCCGCTGATTACAACAACACGGCGCGCTTCGGGTTGTAAACGAAGGATCAAGTCCAGTGTGCCGCGCAGATCCGTGCGCTGCACAATACCGCTGACATCGTTGCCTAACTGACCCGCTGAGACTTCCTCTTCGGCCAAGCCGGTAAGAGAGACCCTGACACCTGGAAACAGTTGCCGCAAAAATTTCGTAGCGACCACCAAATTGCCCACGGAGTTTAAGACTATCAGGTCGGGAGTCTGGCCGGCGTATTTTTCTTGCAGGAAGTCATGGAACAGACGCTGATAACTTTCACTTGGGAAACGGATGATATCGAGATATTCAAAGTACAATTCAACTCTGGCTGGCGCGAGCTGCCGCAGCGTCTCGACAAAGTTCTGCTCGAGAAGCCCGAAACCGGGCGCAAACCGACTTCCGGTTGAAACGATCAGTACGCGTTTCGCGGATCCAGCATCAGCGGCGTGTGCAGAGCTGATCGCCGTGAGAAGCACGATCATGCATAACGCCATAAGCTGACCTAAGAAATACCTGGACGAAATAAGGCTTTTGTATGTTCGATCCATTACCGGGCGGCGATTCTACGAGCAAGTCGGTGAAGAAATCAAGCTCACGAGCATGAACAGCGGACAGATTCACACCGAGTAAGCGCCTTCGATTTCGGATGTCCTTAGGGAACTGCGAGACAACTCAGGGCTCACTCGCAAAGTTCACCGATTATGTTTCGCTCATTCATGATCGTTGACCGATAGCTTAGCGTGTCAATTCGTTTTAGACCGCTTGCTCATGCGCTATTCGGTGGCCCGATGATCAACGCGGTATCCAACAGTCAATAGCTCCAGTCTCCCGCTCCTCAGGCTGAAACCCGACACCTGAAACCACGAACATTGACAGCTTGGAAGATTGGAATACTGGAATGATGGCAGATTGGAAGCGGACTTGTTGAAGCGCTCCGGTTACCAATCCAATTCCATTATTCCAGCATTCCACAATTCGAGTCTCAAACTCGACCCTCGACATTTTCTCCTTACCCTATTGTCGCGCCATGGCGATGCGGACCGCTTCCTGCGGCGAGACGAGATGGTCCGAGTTTTCCGCAGCGTCAGCGATGGCGAGCTGCACTCCTTTTACCCGACCAGAGAATCCGTTTCCCCGCGGTCCGTAGTCCGGCGAGACCGGCGCTCCCGTATCCTCGCCGACGTCGCAACCGTCGTCGGCGGAGAAGACCATCGGCGCCGTAGCACCGACATTGCCTTCGCCGACCTTCTTGCCGTCGATGTACAAGGAAACCGCGCCACCCTTGCCAAGGCCGCCGCCGGCATAGGCGAACTCCATGCGCACCTGGTGCGCGCCGGCGGGTATCGCGCTGGCCGATTCGGCATAGAAATAATGGATGCCGAGCAGATTGTAACAGTACTTGAGCTTGCCGCCCTTGGCGTACAGGCTCCAGCCGCCGATGTTGCTCCCTTGTGCGATGATCACGCCCTCGGCGCCGCGCTGTGGCACTTCGATTTCGGCGGTTACTGAATGGGACTTGTTTTTGATATTCAACACCGTGTTTTCCGACAAGTGCCCCATGCCGCCAAACAAGATCTGGGTTTTCCCCTTGATCAGCACCGGCCGGCCGGCAGCGTCCGGATTGAAGCGCTTCACGAGGTCGTCATCCATCGGAAGAACGTTGTAACGCGTCGCCTCGATGAGCCACAGGCGCTGCAACTCGTGCAGTTTCTCCGGCATCTGCTTGGCCAAGTTGTTTGCCTGGCTCCAATCTTTGTTGGTGTCGTAGAGCTCCCACACGTCGTCATCGAATGCCGGAACCTTCTCGCCGATAAGGATCCAAGGCGTTTTGTGTCGCGTCACCGCGGTCCAGCCCTTCTGGTAGATGCCGCGATTGCCGAACATCTCGAAGTACTGGGTCTCGTGCCGTTCGGCCGCCTTCGCGTCGTTGAAGGAATACAGCATGCTGACGCCTTCGATGGGCTTTTGCTGCACGCCGTTGACCGCGATCGGTTCGGGGAGGCCCGCCGCTTCGAGAATGGTCGGCGCGACGTCGATGACATGATGAAACTGCGAGCGGAGCTCTCCCTTGCCTTTGATCCCTTTGGGCCAGTGCACGATCGTGCCATTGCGCGTCCCGCCCCAATGTGAAGCCACCTGCTTGGTCCACTGATAAGGCGTATTCATGGCGTGCGCCCAGCCCACCGCGTAGTGGTTGTACGAGTCCGGTCCGCCTAACTTGTCGATCCGGGCCATGAGGAACTCAGGCGTCTCGATGGCGGACATGCCGTTGAAGTTCAGCATCTCGTTGAACGTGCCGTTCAGCGTGCCTTCGGCCGACGCGCCGTTGTCGCCGATGACGTAATAGACGAGCGTGTTTTCGAGTTGGCCGAGCTTCTCCAGGCTGTCGAGCAGGCGGCCAATGTGATGATCGGTGTATTCCAGGAAGCCCGCGTAAACCTCCATCTGGCGGCGCAGCACGGGCTTCAAATTTTCCGGCATGTCGTCCCACGCAGGGATCTCTTTGTGACGCGGCGTGAGTTGACACTCCGGCGGAATGACCCCCAAGGTCTTTTGCCTCGCAAAGGTTTCTTCGCGCAGCTTGTCCCAACCGCCGTCGAACTTGCCCTTGTACTTATCGGCCCATTCCTTCGGCACATGGTGCGGCGCGTGGGTCGCACCCGGCGCGAAATATACGAAGAACGGTTTGTCAGGGATGAGCGCTTTCTGCTGTCCGATCCAGCCAATCGCCTTGTCGGTCATGTCCTCCATCAAGTGGTACCCCTCTTCGGGCGTCTTTTTGATTTCAACGGGATTGGTTCCCTCGTAGAGCGTGGGATACCACTGATGCGCCTCGCCGCCGATGAAGCCATAAAAATATTCGAAGCCTCCGCCGCCGGTGGGCCAGGCATCGAACGGACCGGCGGGGCTGGTCTCCCACACCGGCACTTCGTGACACTTACCGAACTGCGCGGTCGCGTAACCATTCAGCTTGAGTGTCCGCGCGATCGGTGAAGCGGTATTCGGGAGGACCGAGCAGTAGCCGGGCGCGCCGCTGGCGATTTCCGTGATACCGCCCATGCCCACCGAGTGATGGTTACGTCCGGTAAGCAGCGCCTGGCGCGTCGGCGAGCAGAGCGCGGTGGTGTGAAAGCGGTTGTACTTAAGCCCGCCGGCCGCCAGGCGTTCCGCCGCCGGCGTCTGGCAAGGACCGCCGAAGGCGCTCGCCGCGCCAAAGCCTGCGTCGTCAACCAGGATGACTAAAACGTTTGGTGCGCCCTTCGGCGGGCGCAACTGCTCTATGGGTGGATACTTGGTGTCTGGGTCCTTTGCATCGTAGGTGATCAGGCCGGTGCGCGGCGGATCGGGAATCGGGAGAATTATTCGTTGTTGGTCGTTTTGATTAGCCATTGTAAGGCTCCTTTCTTTTAGTTTAGTAAGGCTTCCGTATTGCGCCAGCGGCGCCGTGGCCGCAGATCGTAATTGATCAAGGCGCGGATCTTGCCTTCGAATCGGCTGACAATCCTTCAGTCTAACCGCAGCGATGTCCCCAGCGAACCGTTCGACATAGCTCAGGACATGCTTAGCGCCTTTCCGCGAGACCAATTCCTAGTCAAGATGCGAAATTGGAATGTCGAAAGCGGCCCCGCGGACCGAAACAAACTCGGATGGTGAAACGATGGAATGATGCATTCCGGCCTGGCGACGGCGCATCTGAAACCCGACACCTGAAACCCGTGGTAGGGTCTCAGGTGTCAGGCAGCCATTTCGGCAACTGAAACCTGAACACTGATACCTGTACCCATCTGCTTCTCAGTGGTTTTCCATTCGTCATTCATCACTCGACACTCTTTCACCCCTCGTCCCTCGACACTTTTCCTACTACTCACTCGCTTTGTTGTTGCGCTGCGCCGTTTCGAGCTTTTTGATATCTTCCGGCGTCAACTTCGGCCGATCAATCGTCCGCGTCAGCTTGTTGAGCTGTCGCTCGCCAGTAGGGTTTCGACTGGGCGGCGTTGTGCTCAGCGACGGGAGTTGTTTCCCGTCGATCGCCGTCGTCGTGCTGGGCGAACCCGGCACGCCAGTGGATTCTTGGGCGAACGCGGGCAAAGGTGTCACGCTCAAGAGCACCGTCTCGAATCTCCGCTTCGCTTGATCATACGGCACTTCTAGCTAAGCCGAGCAAAGCTGTATATTGGACTTTGGTCCAATAGACCGTGCGTCCTTTTTTCTTTAGGAAGGAGCTGGACCAACAAGGGGCGACAAGACAGGAGAGAGTGCACTTTCTCCGTCTCCACGACGAGTCCCTCCGGCTTCTCGAATCTGATCTGGTAATGAATAACGTCGCAAAATGATTACTGCGATTTGCAGCAACCAGAGCGAGCACGAAGGGATGAGAAAGTTCCCCGCGGGTTGCTCATCCCGTAGTATTCCTTATGTCTCGCAGGAAGGGTGATCATGAGTCCCATCACAGTCAGCTTGATTGTGTTCGCGTGTGTTTTCGGCGGCGCGCTACTCGGCATCTTTCTTCACGCCGTTTTGCCCCAGCACCATCTCGCTGCGGATTCCAAAGATATCGTGAAGCTGGGCATGGGACTGGTCGGCACGATGGCTGCCCTTGTTCTAGGTCTGTTGGTCGCCTCGGCCAAAGGTTCCTACGACGCCCAAAGCGCCGAACTGACGCAGATGTCCGCCAATATCGCCTTACTCGACCGCGGGCTGGCCCTGTACGGACCGGAGACAAAGGAAGTGCGCGCTCTGCTGCGCGGAGCGGTTGTGCGGATTCTCGATCAGATGTGGTCTAACGATGGCGCCAGTTCCTCCCCTATGGCGGCGCCGTCCGGCGGCGAAATTCTCTACGAAAAAATCCAGGCGCTTTCGCCGAAGAATGACATGCAACGCTCGCTCCACGGCCAGGCGCTGAGTATCGCGGTGGATATCGGAAAAATCCGCTGGTTGATGTACGCACAAGGAGCCACCTCGGTTTCCATGCCGTTGCTGGTCGTGCTGGTTATCTGGCTCACCCTTATTTTTCTTAGTTTCGGCCTCTTCGCCCCTTTCAACGCAACCGTGGTCGCCAGTTTGTTTGTCTCCGCGCTGTCGGTTTCCGGCGCAGTCTTTTTGATCCTGGAAATGTACGGGCCCTACTCTGGACTGATTCAGATTTCCAGCGCCCCGCTGCGCGCCGCTCTCGCGCATCTTGGCCAGTAGGACCGAGTGTCGGGTACCGGGTGTCGAGGGGATAATTCTCGACACCTCACCAATTGACACTCAACATTCTTTCATCCCCTCGTCCCTCAACACTCGAACTCCGTACCTAATCTAGGTGGGGGACCTTGCAAGCAAGCACACATTGTCCTAGCGCGGCAGAGTCGCAACCGAAATTCGGAATAGCTCCCGCAAAGGCGCAAAGGCCGCCAAGGGGGAGCTTGTCATTTCGACCTAAGGAAGAAATCTTTCTCAGATCCCTCACATTCGTTCGGGATGACGGGGCTTGGCCCATCACTTTGCGTTCTTTGCGTCTTGGCGCGAGCAAATCCCCAGTGCAGTGCTTGTGACCTTTCGCCAGCGAAAAATTGGCAATTTTCGAGATCCAGTTGAGAAAAAGTTCGCTTAGGTTTGGGGCGAGCTATTTCGCTGCAGCGCCTGGGAGAGCCTCGCGCCCACCAGCTGCGCGACCACGATCGCAATGTAGAACTGTCCGAACACCGCTTCGAGCGTGGTCAACACGGTAGCGGGCGGCCGGACCGCCACGACCTCACCCGAGCCAACGCCCGTCAGTGAACCTAGACTGGCGTAGTTCAGCACGGCGGTGCGCCCGTGCCAGCTGTCGAGCCCGGCGCCGAACCCCTGGCCCACGCTGAAAGACCCGGGCACAAAAATCTCGATCAACATGAAGAGATTGGACCACGCCCCAGCCGCGAGTAGATAGCCGCACATCGCGCCAAGCACGTCGTCGGAACGGACGACGCGCTGCTCGAAGATGTTCCGCAGGATGACGATCGTCGCGAAGCCAAGTAGCAGAAGCAGCGCGCTATGATAGATCAACCGGAGTAGTGCCTCAGGGCAGCTCGGCGGCAGCACATAGTGAGCCCAGGCGCTCGCAACGGCGGTGGCAAATGCAATGAATGCCACCAGACGGTTCACCCGCCGATCGAAGACGATGAGCAGAACAAGCAGCTCTGTCGTTGAGATGGCAAGGTCGGAGACGACCGGCCCCAGCAGCAGCCGATGACTAAAGGACTCCACAAGAGCCACACCGACTGTCGCTGCCAGGAGAATAGCGTACTTGTGGCTACGGAGTGTCACGGACTTTCCTTAATCCCGAAATTAACATCCGAGATTGAAGCTCGAAATCCGAAAAGGACGAGGTCGAGCCGATCTCCATCGCCATACCTTTAACCCGCCGCTTCACTATCAACTGAGCACGGGAGGTGAAGCAGCGCATTTGATAACGGCCCGAATCTTCTTTTCGCTCTGCTCCACGCAAAATAGCAACTGAAAAATTCACGCAAGCGGAAGAAACTTTCACGTAGAGCCGTGCAAAGTCAATCATCCCTTTCCTGAGCGAGTCGCGTTTTCCTGGACCCCGGCGCGCCAAGGGGGCAGTTCTCACGAAATTGGAGTCTGCCTAAAGCCCTCCACCCCAGCGGAATTGCCAGACGATCCCGGTCGCCCAATAGTCGTCGCCGCTGCGGCTGTAGACGCCGTTGCTGCCGTAGAATTTGATCGACTGGTAGCGACTCATCGACAGCGCCATGGTCAGGCCCAGACGCGCGTGTCCCAGCTGCTCACCCTTCTGGCCGTCGATGGTCGTGCGCCCGCCCCCGTAGTAGGTGGCGTCCAGTGCGCCCCAGAGAGCGGGGAAGAACTCGTAGACGAGGTGTCCCTGCACCGAATAAACGGGGTCCTGCGCGAAGGTCTGTCCACCGAGGAAATCGTTATTGTTGGTGAAGAAGGTGACGGCGGGAATCAGCTCCAGTATGACGGGGCCCCAGGCCTTGGACACGCCGAGCTCCGGCCTGATGGACCAGCGGTTGGCCCCGACGTTCAAGAGCTTGGTCGAGTCGTATTGACCAAGCGGCGGGGTCACCTGCAGGCTGGCGCCAACGATGACGTCCTGCTGGTACGTCGGAAATTCGTTCATCGAGACCGCGGGGGCTCCGTAGAAGTTGACGGAGAGGCGAACTATCGGATCGCCGAGTCCGGACACTATTCGCTCCCGTTCTTCCCCGCCGACCTTGGCGCTGCCCGACACCTTGGCGACGGGCAGCGCCATGGCGAATTTCCCCGACAGGCCCCACAGATCCAGGGACCGCGCATAGGCGAAGACGCCGCTGTTGACGTGGACTTTGGCATCTTTGATCGGAGACGAGGCCTCGAAGGCGACGTTGCCTTGTGTGTAGCCATAGCCGGCAAGGAAGAAATTGATCCCGACTGGGGTGTTCACGTAGGATCTAGGTTCGAGCGCCTGCGGGTACACGTTGCGTGCCGGCGCCGCGATCGCGATCACAACGATTGCCGTCCACACCCAACCCACGAATGGCGCAAGATGTGACGGTATGATCGCCTCGAGCCTAATCTTTTCCAGGACCACGACGACCTTTCCAGGAAGCAGAGCGTCGATCACAGCCATGGCGGTGGAAAGACCCGAATATCGTACGCGAAAGAGAAGGAAAGATTGGCCATCACATGCGTTGTGAGTCTAGCACTCGGCATCGTTGATCATGCCAGTCCTCCCTCCTACTGCCCAGAACGCTCGACCGCGCCCACGGCGGCGGCGATGTCCCGGCTCAGGCGCGCGAGCGCGCGGCTGTGGGCGGCGGCGAGCGCATCATAGCTTTTCTCCTGCACGGTCTCGCGCACGGTGGTGCGTCCTGTTTCGACCTTGCCATCCTTCGACCTGCGCACGGTCCAGACCGCGTCCAGCACGGCCGCCTCTCCTGGCATCGATTCGAAGCTTTGCACCTCGATCACGGCGCGATAGTCGGCGTCCGCGCTCAACAGGGTCACGCGCGGCGTGCCCAGCATTAGGACGAGATTATCGGCGAGCACGCGCGCGATATTGTTCTGCAGCGGCGCAGCCCAGCGGTTGAACTCTTCCAGGCGCACTTGATTCGGGCCTGTGTTAACAACGATCTGCGGGCGATCGACCACCGCAGGCACGGATACCGGGCCCACGGCGATCGAGAGGTTAAACGAGGTCGAGGTCGCGGCGGGCCCGCTCGCGGCGCTGAGGGTGTAGAAGTGCGACGCCGGCGTGGACGCGCACCCGGCGATACAAGCGGTGAACGTAAGGACGGCGGCTAGGATGACCAGGCGATGCATTGGATTTTTACCTTTCAAATGTTTAACGGGACGACTTCAGCAAGGAGACGAGGGTCGAGGGGGGAAAGAGTGTCGGGGGTCGAGTGTCGAGGGGAGATGCACCGGACCAGCTCCGGCACGCCGTTTTTCACTCGTCACTCCTCCCTCGCCCCTCACTTCTTCTTCACTCGTCCCTTTCTCACAGGAGCTAACAGAGAAAACGGAGTTTCTTTTGAAATTCATCTCTGTTCTCTCCGTTGTCATAATGGAAGATTGGAGAAATGGAATGTTGGAAAGGTGGAATGATGCTCCCAAAGTTTCACTATTCCATTATTCCAGTGTTCCAGTCTTCCAAGTTCCTCGACACTCGTCCCTCTTTCTGTTTAGGGATTCTCCTCGGTCTTGCCCCGGATCAGCGCTTCGGGATGACGTTCCAGATAGTCGGTCAGTACGCGCAGCGAGCGTGCCGCGCGTGCAATCTCCTGCAGAGTGTCACGCAGATCCTGTTGGGCTGGAGCGTCCTTGCCGACGAGCGTTGCGTCCGTGCTCTTGAGCACCCCGTCGGCGGCAGAAATTGTGCCGCGCAGTCCGTCGAGTGTAGACTTCAACCCCGGCGTGACGTCTACGTCGATGCGATTCACCGCCTTGCTCGTGTCTTCGAGCGTTTGGCTAAGGTTCGCGAGCGCCTTCGTGAGATCGGCGCCGATCGCTTCGTACGGCAGCTTGTCGAGCTTCGCGACGATGCCGGTGATTTTCGCTTCGAGGTCAGAAGCAGTGCTCGGGACCACCGGCAACTCCGGCACGTCCCGGCTCCAGTCGATCTTCACCTTGGGCGTGTTCGGGAAGAAGTCAAAGGCGACAAAGAGCTGCCCGGTGAGCAGGTTGCCGCTACGGAGCTGCGCGCGCAGCCCCCGTTGCTCGACCAGGCGCTGCATGAGCGCGTGGCGCTGCTGTGCGCTCCGAATCAAGGCTTCGCCCACGGTCGCCTGCTTTGCGCGCAAGGTGGCTACCAGACGCTCAGGATATGACACCACCTCCACCCGCCCTCGAACTCTGAGCGTCGCCGGGTCGACGTCGAGACCGACATCGGTGACCTCTCCCGCCGGCAGCCCGAGGAGAGTGACCGGCGCGCCTACGGACAGCCCGCGAAGCGATTCATTTAGATAGAGCACATAGTGCGCCGATATCGACTCCGCCTGCTTCATCGCGGTGGCCTGGTCAGTATAGAGAGTGAAGACCGTGTTCGGGGCAGCGGGGTCGGCCTTGGATGCGAAAGGCGGCGTGTCGAACGCGAGGCCGCCCGCGATCAGCGCGATTAGAGACTGCGTGCGCACCTCCACTCCGCCCGCGCCAATGGACGCATCGACTCCGCTTGCGTTCCAGAAACGTGTACCCGGATTGACGTACTTGTCGTAGGGCGCGTTGACAAAAATCTTGATCTCGATCCGCTTTCCATCCGCCGCCAAGTTGTAGGCGATGACCTGCCCCGCCTGCAGGCGGCGATAATAGATCGGTGAACCGATCCCCAGTGAGCCGAGGTTTTCCGCCGTGAGCACGAACTGCCGGCCCGGCTGCCCGCCGGTGATGATCGGTGCGACCTCGAGCCCAGTGAAATTGCGCTGCTGCTTGTTCGAATTGCCGACCTCGAAGCCGATGTAATTGCCAGAGAGCAGGGTGCCAAGTCCCGATACCCCGCTCAGAGTGACGCGCGGCTCGACAACCCAGAACTTCGCGTCGTCAACCATCAGGTCCGCCGCGCTTTTGTCGATCTTTGCCATCACCTCGACCTTCGAGTGGTCGCGGGAAAGCTTCACCGACGTCACCTGGCCGATGTTCACGTCCTTGTACTTGACGAAGGTCTTGCCGGCCTCGAGGCCCTCGGCGGCCTTAAAGATGATAGTGATGGTTGGCCCTTCGCTCATGATGCGCTGGATCGCAATTCCTATGGCGACCACCGCGGCAAGAATTGGGATGATCCAGACGACCGAGATCCGTGTCCCCTTCTTCGGCACGACCGTAGCCTGCGGCAGGTTGTCGCGATCAAGGTTCTCAGCCATGCAGGCCCTCCCCGTTTGCAACCGAATCCCAAATCAGGCGGGGGTCGAAGGACTCCGCCGCAATCATCGTCAACACAACCACCGCTGCGAAAAAAACCACTCCCGGACCGGGCTCCACAAACATCAGCGGCTGGAGCTGTACCAGGGCGACCGTGAATGTGTCGACGAACACGTCTAACATCGACCAGCGCCCGATGAACTTGACCATGCGATAGAGCCTGGTCCGTTCTCCGCTGCCACCCAGAGAGCCGCGCTGCACCGTGATCAGGAGATAGGCGAGCGCGACCAGCTTACCGAGCGGGATCATCACGCTGGCGATCAGCACAATGAGCGCGAGCGGCCATGACCCCGAGGTGTAGAGAAACACCACCCCACCCATGATGGTGTCGGAATCGACCGAGCCGAGCGTGGTCGTGCTGAGCACCGGCAGGACGTTTGCGGGGATGAAGCAGATCGCAGCGGCGATGACGAGCGCCCACGTGTACTGGATGGAACGATGGCGGCGCCACGCGAGTTCCCCGCCGCAGCGCGGGCAGTAGCCCGGCTCGGCCGGATCGGCCGGCCGCGACAGTAAGGCGCAAGTTTCGCAGGAAACGAGTCCCGCCTGCGCGCCGGTGAGGGTGATAACAGTCATCGTAGCCTGTGCCTAAGCGTATTTTCCATCTGCGAAAATTTTCAGCGCGAAATCCGAAAACTGGAAGATTGGAATAATGGAACGATGGAATGATGGAATGTTGAGGCGAACTGAATGCTCCATGATTCCATTATTCCACCATTCCATAATTCCAGCCTTCTTCCGTCACTCCGAATCGATTGCAGGCGGCGGCGCTTCAGCGTCGGCCCACTTGACCCGCTTCCAGACCTCGCGCGGATGGAAAGTGACCATGATCGCGGCAAAGAGGACGATCAGCCCACCCACCCCATACATGCCGATGCCGGGCTCCACCGTTGCTAGCTCCGCGATCTTGATCAGCGCGACCAGGATACCGAGCATCATCACCTCGCTCATCGACCACGGCTGCATATAGTGCGCCCAGCGTAGCATTTCGCCGACCCAGTGCGGCGCGGGCGGCCGCCTCACGGCGATTAAAGCCGTCAGCATGAACAGGATGTAGCTTGCCGGCGCGATCACCGCGCAGAATGCAACGATCATGGCCGTCACATCCTGACCTTGCAGCCACATCTGGTACGCCCCGCCGATGATGCTCGTACTCGCGTTGCGCCCGACGGCCGAGAGCCCCATTAGCGGCGAAGTATTGGCGACGATGAATACGATGGCAGCCGTGAGCGTGAGCGCCAGCGTGCGGTCGAGGGGATCGGTTGGCTCGGTAGCGATCGTGTTGCCGCACCGCGGACAATGCGCCTTGCCTCCGGGAGGAAGTTCCGGAAGGTGCTGCAGCAGATCGCAATCAGGGCAAGCGATGGTTTCCATGGGCGGTTAGCGTCTTGGTTTTCTGACAGATGTTAAAATCCTCGACCAAACGTTTCTGAACGACGACTTGATCTATCTAGTCGATTAGCACCGCGAGTTGTTGGTGGAGTGCAAATCAATCCTTCCGTAGAATTTCATCTCGTCTCCTCCTTTGAGTCCTGCCACCAAACGCACTACTCTCGGAGAAGCCTTCTAGACGATTATCATGTCTAGCGAAAACAAGCTGAGCTGTGTATTGGACCTTAGTCCAATAAGGACGAGTCAGGAACTTACCAGGAATTTTGGAATCCGAAGCTCGAAATTCGAAACAACTTTGACAACTGGAACGATGGAAGACTGGAATGTTGGAGTAATGGAAAAGACAACGATCTGCTCCTTCATTCATTATTCCATTATTCTACTATTCCATCATTCCACCTTTTCTCAAAACCTGACACCGAAACCTATCCGAGTCATTCGCTTCGCACTCGACACTTCACCCTCGTCACTTTCTCCCAATCACGACGCCTGCTTCACAGCCGGAATCTTCCACGTGCCGTCGATGATCGATGGCGTCTTTTCCTTGGGCCAGTACATGCGCAGCATCAGGATGAACTTTTCCTTCGCTGCGGGCAGCCAGTTCGCTTCTTTATCTTTGCCCGGTGACTCGTTCTGGATATAGATATCCACCGAGCCGTCGGCATTCGTCTTGAACTTGCTCCGTGAGCTGACGTTGTACCGGTTCAGCGGGTTGTCGACGAAGAAGAACTCACCGTTGTACATGGTTAGCGACCAGAAGCCCTCAACCGGCGGCATCTCGCCTTTGTTAAAGTGCATCAGATACTTGTTGGCACCGCTGTATTCCTTCATCCTCACGAACTGGCCCATCGGTGCCTTGAATCCCTCCGATGCCGCGGCGTTGGTCAATGCACGGCGCGTGTACTCCATCGTGACTAGCGGATAGGCGTAGACCTCAATAGCGGTCTCTAAACCCTCTTTCTCTTCCGCGACGGCCTCCGCAGTCGCTTTTTCCTTCGCCGTATCCGTAGCCGACTCTTTCTTGCCGCACGCCGCCAGGCTCAGCACTGCGGCTAGCATGAATATGACGTTCAGAGTTCTTGCCATGGTTATAGATCTACCCATGAACTTCGGTCCGGTAGTCCTCACGCGCTTCTCCTCCTGTGTTTTCTTGGTAAGCTTTTTTCCTCGTCAAAATTCACTTTTACGTTTTCACCTGCATTCAGAACGCTTGCGCGACAATAGCTTGAACCGATCAAGCGTGTATATTGGACCTTGGTCCAATAGGAAGTCAGCGTAGAAATCCGAAATTCGAATGTCAAAATCCGAAACGAGCGAGGGGCGAGGGTCGAGGGGAAATTCCTCGTCACTTGACACTCATCACTCGACACTCATCTACTCGGGTAGCCCATTGAGCATGTACATGGCCTGAATCGCTTCGCTCGGATTGCCGAATCCGCCGAACCAGCGTTCATAGATCGGCACAATACCGCCCGAGCGGTAGAGCTCGGCTAGAGCCCGGTTTACGGCGAGCCGGAAAGCCGCGTCGTTGCGTCGCACCATAAATCCATAGGGCTCATAAGAGAACAGAATACCGGGTAGGGCAAAGCGGCTCGGGTCTTTCGAGGTCACCGCGAGTCCGACGAGGATTCCGCGGTCAGAGGCGAATGCTTCGGCTAAACCCTTCTCGACAGCCGCAAGTCCCTCAAGATGATTCTTAATTCGAACGTACTGAACGGTAACGAATTCCTCCTTGAGGAATTTTGCTAAGGCGGTCTCAGTGGTCGTCCCAGGGATGACTGCGATGCGCTTATCTGCCAGATCGGCCACGGCGCGAAGCTTTAAGTCCGCCTTAGTCAGCAGGCTGCCGCCGTCGACGAACGTCATCAGACTGAAATCCACTCTTTCCTGCCGCGAAAGGCTGGCCGTGCTCGTCCCGCATTCGATATCCACCTTGCCCGATGCCACCATATCAAGGCGATTCTCGGTCGTGACCGGCACCCAATTGAGTTTTAGATTGATCCCGAGTTGTTTCTGAATGGCGCTCGCGACATGCGTGCAAAGATCGATGGAATAGCCTACCGGTCGCCTATCCGGTCCTGGAAAAGAAAACGGCGGTGCCGACTCGAGGTAGCCAAGCGTCAGGGTGTTTGATGATTTGATCTTCTTGAGCGTCCCGTCCAATTCCTGGCCAAGGCCAGCGTTGGTCATGACCAACGCTGCCAACAACGCGCCAAGCACAACCTTAGTATTCCTCATGTAGCCCTCCATCAGGAAACTCGAGGCACGAAATTCGAATTTCGAAACAAGCTCCAACGACCAAAATGCAAAACAAAAGCCTGAATTCGAATTTTGAAATCCGAAACAAGTCGCGTCGTCGCGCCAACACGCCAAGTTAATAATTTTCCCTTGGCGAACTTTGCGTCTGTGCGCGAGAGATTCCAGAGTCGAGGGGAAAATTCCTTATCCTTGACACTCGTCCCTCGACCCTCGTCACTCCTTAGAACACCATCTGCAGCCGCACGCCGAGGACCGTCGTCGTCCCGATGCTCTTTTTACTGACGATCGCTGGTAGTGGGCTAAGGGTGAATTTGTCTTTCTGCGCGCCTCTGACGACCTGTATGTCCGGCGTCAGCAGCAGCCATGGCGTTATCGCAACGTTGTAAAACGCCTCGAAGCCATACTCGTCGCGCAACAACTTGATGCTGCGAAACACACCTTGAAGCCTAGGGTTATTGACGTCGATATAATAGAAGCCGAATCCGTACCGATCATTGGACCGGCTTGGAATGACACCTTTACCGCCGACTCCTAGGCTGTAAAAGTAATGCATGAAGTTGGGATTGCCGTCCGAAGCGCCGAAGCGTCCGAAGACGCCGATCCCCTCGCCGGAGCCTTTCTTCGGCTCGTAGAGGTACTGATCGAAGTTGTAGTGGATGTTCCAAGAGCCTTTTTTCGCCTCAAACGCGCCGTTTTCGAAGATAAAGCGCGCACTCTGATCGATCGAACCAAACTTTCGGTTGGAAAAAGCCGCTCCGAAAAGCTGATGCCCGGTGAGTCCGAAAAAATCCGTCCTCACTCGGCCCTCACCGACAAACGTTAAATTATTCCCATCCAAGTCATCGAAGCCGCTGGTGCTGGCCTGTCCCGTGGATGAAAGAACCATAAAACTCACTATCGCTTGATTAGGATCTTTCGTTGGCAACGCGATGACCCCGGTGCCCAGTGTCGAATACGGCACCGTCGTCAGTATGATCGGATTGGCATTCAACGCGAGATTCATGAACTGGCTGTCGCCTTTGCCATGGGCAAATTCATTCATGTCACCGGAGGTGGAGGTGAGGGTGGCATACTTGCCGATAGTCAAACCGAAGTAAGGCGAAAGGAATTGGGTAAAGTTTAATGCAGGCAGATTAAAGTTGTCGCCGGCAGGCGTGGGATAAAACTGGCTGCTGTTCACCGGCATGAGCGAGCCGGCCCTGCCATTGATCGACTTTCGAAGAGTATCCGCGGGGATGAAATTACCCTCAGCTTCCACGTTCAGAAACCCGCCGGGCCAAAGTCCCAGTTTTTGTGTATCTAGGCTAAGATTGATGTCGCCGCGCCCGCCGCTGTACTGCCAGCCGATATCCTTGCCGCCGTGGACGATGCCTTGCGCCGCCTGAGTCAGGCTCATGTCGAGGGTGACGCCTTTGTCAGCAAGCTGGTTGCGGATTCCCCACCAGTCGCCGCTAAGAGTCGAGCGCGTCCAGAAATCCCCCGAGTAGGGATTCGAAGCGGGTGCGTCTTCTGCTGGAATCTCGGTGCGTAGAGAGATTCCAAGCAGAAATATGATCGTTCCAATAATCCTCGATGTCTTCATATTGTTACTCCGGTTTGATCTTTGTCAGCTTTCTGTCAGGTGTCAGATGATGGAATAGTAGGGAAAAAAACGGAATGATGGAATGGTGGAAAGTGAAGACACGGAATGATGGAATGATGGAATAGTGGAATGATGTTCCAATATTCCAGTATTCCAGTACTCCATTCTTCCATTCTTCCAGTATTCCACTGTTCCATTGTTTCATTCTTCCAGTCTTCCAATATTCCATCGTTCCAGTATTCCAACCACCACCTACTTCGGAAACAGAAACTGTATCTGGAAACGCAATTGCCACTGCGGGCCAAACTCTGGATGATGCACGTTGCCGTACGCGGCTAACTGGGTGTTGATCGGAAGCTTCGCAATCGGATGACCTTCCAGCGGAAGTATTTGCCCTAGCCTGAATAGCTTCCCCACGCCGCCGCCCAGCGGCACCGTCCACACATCGCCTGCCTTGTCCGCCTTCCAGTCCGCCGTCACTATCGGTGAAGTGGTCAGGTACCAGCCGTCTGGAAGGTTGTAGTTGACGAACCACTGCAGCACCATCGCGTTTACCGGCTTTTCGCCCCAGCCGGCGAACGACCACTGATTGTTAAGCAGGGCGCCGTACACCCAGTGTCCTTGCATCGTCAGCGCCACTCCCGCCGGTCCCATGCTCCACTTGCCACTGCCCAGATCTCGGTCGGTTGCCGTCGGCAACGTCATCGTCGGGCCGACGCCCCAGATCAGTTCACCGGGCTTGGCGGGCGAGAGGAAGAATGTCGGATTGAAGTCGCCGAATCCGGTGCCGGTGGTGCTCGGTACCAAGCCGCCGAACGAGGGGAACAGATTGGGCTGGTTGATGATCGGCATGATGATGCGAGTAATAAGATTCCACTCTTCGCTAAGCTGGATCGGAATCACGGGCTGGACGTTGAGAACGTAAATCATCTTGTTGTGATGAAAGCCCGCCCCGAAGTTGAAGTTGCTCTGCAGCGGCACACTGATGAGATCAGCCACCGGATTCTGTGTTTTTTTCGCCAGCTCTTCCGCGCTGGGTTCTTGACACACCGCTGCCGCGGACAATCCCAAGACCAAAGAGAGAACGCTCAGCAGTCCGAAAAGGTCGCGTGTTTTAATAATAAACATGTACGCTCCTGTGGCGAGTTGAGTGATGGAATGCTGGAAAAATGGAATATTGGAATGATGGGTTACAATCTTCTTTTACCCCGCTATTCCAATCCTCCAATATTCCAGTATTCCATTGTCCGTGTTTCTATCGAAGAGCGGAGAGCCTGTATATTGGACTTTGGTCCAATAGGAGATAATCAAAAACGTTAATCTTCTCTTCATGGTACTTCCTTTGTTTCGAAATGATTACGCCAGAGCAATACTTACCGTTTATCGGTTTCTAAGAGTACCTGCAGGCTGTCGCCATACTTCTTCGCCGCCCGGCCCACTTTTCTATTCTTTAAAGTTAGCCTTCTTATCCCGCAGATCTTGCAATAGCCCATCGAACGACTTTTTGCTCAAGACACGGTCGAACTGCGCGCGGTAATTGTTGACGATACTGATACCCTCCACGACAACATCGTAGGCGCGCCATCCCGCCGGACTTAGGTGAAGCTTATAATTCACGCTATGCTCTTTGCCATTGTTCAATTTGGTCCTCGTATTGATCTCGACATACTTACCATCGATGATTTCCTTGTCGTATTGAATCTTCGCGTCGCCATTCTCTTCCAAGGTTCCCATGTACGCGTGTTCCAAAATATCCACGAACAGCGGCGTAAATTCTCCCAACCGATTGCTATATGTACGCGCATTCCCGCCGAGCGACCGGCGAGACATTTCTTCAAAATCAAAGATTTGTCGCAAAACAACCCGGGCGAGCTTTCGTCGCTGATACAAATGTTCAGCGCCGGCTAATTTCGGATCACGCAAAACCTGTTGCAAGCTCGCGATATGGGTTTTCAATTGCTCAAGCGCGGGCGAATCCGCATAAACCAACGAACAAAGCGCTGTCACAAGCAAAATGGCGACAAGACCAAGTTGGCGAAGCTTTGTCGTTTCAGTCTTTAGCTTTTTCACGCCACGGCGGCTCGAGCTCGTCATGGTTTGTCGAACGCGAAGATACGCTTCCAGTCGTTCTTCATGCTGATGGACCAGCTATTCTTTTTGCCTGAGCCATCAACGCGTCGGTGAACGTGCCGACTTTAGACTTCGGTCCATAAGCGTACTCGCGCTTGTCGTCGTCGTGATGCACCAGCATCATCAGCCGCGCGCCGTCACCCGCCTGAGTATATTCGAGCATCTGCTTGTCACCGATCGAGTTGCCGAACGCGGCGACGGGACGCCGCCCGATCATCAGGTGAATCCCCTCCGGCTTGCCTGCGCTGTCGTCGTTCAGCAGCACCTTCGGTACTTTCATGAGGATCGGCTTGCCGCTCTTGTCGTAAACGAAGTGCGTCGCACCGGCGCTGCCGACCACCTGCTCGGTCGGGATGCCGTAGACTTGCTCGGAGTACATGCGCACGAGTCCTGGCCCCCGCCGGTGACCAGGTACGTCTTGTAGCCGTTGGCGCGAAACAGCTTCATCACTTCCTGCATCGGCTGATAGGTGAGATCGGTAAAAAGCCAGTCGAAGCGCGGATGCTTGGCGGTCGCCAGCCACTTCTTCGCCTCAGCGCGCCGCCACCCCTCTCACGACCCCAACCGCGTCCGCGTTTCGAATCTCATAATAACCGACGAGCTGGCCGTCAACGTCGCCCGCCTGTTCGCAGATGGTGATTTGAGAAAGGGAAAACCAGAAAGCAACGACTCTCGGATCGTCCAAGACTTGGTAAACGGCGCCCGAGCGCATGAGGAGCAGGTCTCGATCGACTCTAGCCAGGGAATCCTCCCAACAAGCAGCCTCCGAAACGGCGCTGATCGACAAGAGCAGAAGCGCCGCGAAAAAGAATCGTAAAAATCTCAGACGCAACGGAGCTTTCCCTCGGATGAGCCGCCTCAACAACTGAAGCATCGTCCTTTGCAGGAGGTCCATGGTTATTGGTACCGATTCATCACGCAAGTTTTGAAATCAGCTCTGTCGGTTGAAAGCCGAACATGAAAGTGGTTGCGCATTAGCGTGCGGGCGTCGCTTGCTGGGCGGACCCGACGGTAACCGCGTCTCGGTAAACTAGGATCTCGATGCGGCGATTTTTTGCGCGGCCCGCGTCCGTATGATTGTCGGCCACCGGCACACTCTCTCCGTAAGACATGACGATGAGCTGGGCCGGATTGATTTGCTTTTGCTTTGCGAGATAGCTGCCGGCATTTTCGGCTCGGATTCGCGCCAATTCGTAATTATATTTTTCGCTGCCAGCGTTATCGGTGTGACCGGCCACTACAAAAAGTAGGCCGCCCGTCCCGCCTCCATCGCCGCTCACGTCACTTACAAAAGCGTCGATCTCCTTTTTTGCTTGGTTACTGAGAATGGTCGAATTGGAAGTGAAGAATGCGCCCTGCTTCATGTCGAGCACCAGTTTACGTTCGACTCTCAACCGCTGCAGGTTTTCCAACGCCTGGTCGGCCTTGGCGTTGGTCTGGTTGAGCCGGCTGTCGAGGTTGGCAATCTGATTGGCCATGGTTTCAACTCGACCCTCGAGACCGGACACCCGTCCGCCCATCTTGGTCATGCCGGCTTCCGTTTCAGAGACTCTTTTCTCCACCGGGAAGATCTGCTCCTTGACCCACGTTTGGACCCAATCTTGAGTCGCCACGCAGCCGGAGGCAAGAAACGGAAGTGAAATAATCAACAGCGCAGTTGCTTGCGCCAAACCATTTAATTGAGTCATTAAAATCTCCTTAATTAGTTATTTTTAGCGATCCACGACTTAACTTTGTTGTGATGCATCATCCCCCGATTAAAACATTCGGGGTGCCAACTTTCGAAAAATTCTCATGATTATCTTTTGATACCCCCAGCTTGCTGCGGGTAGTTCATTCTTTAAACAAGCGTTGCTTTTGTTTCGTCGCGCCATTTTCTGCCGCTCGATATTTGTGATTACCTTAATTTGAGGCTGATCCCCGATGGACCCGCCGTGAGCTGAGTCCCCGATTCTTGTGACGATAGCGAGACGACCACTCCTTTGGCGTTGGTCATGGTTAGTTCACCTGTCCCCCCGGCCACGGCGAAGGTCGCCTGAGTGGCGACATAATTTCCTGAAAAGTCGGCGACGTTATTCAAATTGTACACCCTACCCGTGCCCGTCACGGCCGAGGCGCCAAGATCGAGCAGACTCAACTCGGAGACGGAGAAAGGATAGTCCCTGCCCTGAAACGTGAGCACGCCATCGCCCCAGCTAACACCGGCGACCAGAGCAACCGACTTGCTTCTGAGGCTTAGAGCCGCGGACGGTGTCCTCGGATCCTGCCTATGATATGAGACGGGCTCGTCGGTGCCGACGATGAGCGCTTCATTGCGCTCGTAAACCTTCCAGTTCAACCGCTGCATCTCGGCGCGCGCCCGAGGGCTTAAAGTACCGGTTATCCAGAGTTGTTTGTCACTGATTCCGGGCAACTGATTGGCGAGATTGTCAGCAGTGGTTACCACGCGAGCAATCTCTTCGGTCCACGACACATAGTCCACCGGGATATTAAAGACCAGAGATCCTTTTACCGTTCGCGCCGCGGCGACGGGCCCGACAGACAAGAATCGTTCGAAGGGGCTAACGGCACGGTGATAACCCGCATACATCTCGGCCTGGCGCTGGCGAAAGAACGCCACATCATCCTTGTCGGTCAGCGCCGCAAGTTGCACGAACCGGTCGCGTTCAGCCACCCCTCTCATTTCATCGAGCGCGGCCACGAGTATTGTCTGCTCGCGGGGACTGAACTCGGAGTCGCTGATAAACGTATCGGTGGTGTGCTCGTCGATGCCCATGGCCTTGAGCTTCTCGGTATTCATGCGGCGCAGATCCTGCGGCGGCGTGTTCTGAAAAATCGCCGTCCCGAGCTTAGTCATACCGATTGCAGTCATGGCGACCCCAGCGCCACCGGGTACCGCAGCCATGGCCGCGGACACGGTCAGCCCGCCGGCGAATCCGGTCCAGGCGATCTCGTTTAGGCGATCTTGCAGGACCTTGTTTCGCGAGTAGACATCCACGCCTAGCTGATGAGCGTAATCCCTTTTGTAATTGGAAAAGCCGATCAGGTTTTTGAATCGGCTATCCTCCGCGTCGCTCCGTTTAGCACCGAAAAGGCTGTCCCCGGCGCGGCGAAACATCAGCCCGACGCCGCTCACCACCTCAGTAGTCGTCTTAACGGGCTGAAAGACCATGTCTTTGGCCGCCACCAAAGCGTCCAGTCCGGATTCTTTCAAGGAATCTGCGTATTCTTTCGTACCCTTGAGCCGGTCCATGACCGCCATCGCATTGATTTCTTGAATCCGGATACGCAGCATAGCGGTGGAGACCGCCGAGAAGGTGCCAAAGCGCGAGTCAATTGTATAGATATTCACGATGCCGTCGTTCTTGACCTTTTCCTGAACTCGATGATTGGGCCCTGACAAAAGCTCCGGCGGCAATATTTTGGATGCGCTGAGAACCGGCAAACTCTCAAAGCCCGGCTGAGCGGCCATCGTGAACGATGGTTGCAAAGCCAACATGCATAAAAGAACCAATGCCATCCATGAGATGCCGGCCGGTCGAACCGGCAAAAAAGACTGCGCTTGTTTCATCGATCGTGTCTCCTTTAAGTTAATGAAGAAATATTTTTCTGTATCCATCTGTTTCCTCCTCCTGATTTCAAGTCAAACCGATATAGACAAATTCACTCTTTCTGTTCCCCATCGGCGCCAAGTTTAAGGGCCGCGCGCAGAGTCTTGATCAACAGCTCGTCATTAAACGGCTTACGCACGAAGGCCACTGCCCCGGCCGCCAGCGCTTGTTCGCGAACGTTCACTTCATCGTGCGCGGTGATGAAGATGATCGGGAACCGGTTGCCGTCTCTTTTCAGTCGCTCCTGCACACCAAGACCGTTCAGGCCCGGCATCTGGACGTCGAGCACGACGCAGTCGACCTGTTGTGACGGCATCGCTTCGATGAGGTCAATGAACTCCTGGCCCGACGCGAAAGTGTCCGCCTCCATTCCCAACGAGCGCACGAGACGCTTAATAGCGCGACATACAGATTCATCGTCATCTATAATAGCGATCCATGGTTTGCTGTTCGTGATAACCCCCTACGCTACGCTGCGTTGGGAACAGAAAATGTGATGACACTCGCATTGCGCTGAAAGAACTCTAGCGAAGAGCCGTAAGGGTGTATATTGGACCTTAGTCCAATAAGGGGTTAGCTGGTAGGAACTGGCGGACGAGGAGACTCGTGGTAATTGGCGCTGGGTGCTGTCTAGTCTTCAATGCCAGGAGCTACAGAGTATGACTGACATCCAACCCGCCGACGTACTCAATGGAACAGCCGCAATTACCCCGTAGTAGCTGCTGCATCTCCAGACAAAAGGCGGCATCATCGAATAAAAGACAGCCCATATACACTGTCCCCTCGTACTCGACAACTAAAAAAAACCTCTCACGCGGGCGGAGTTGAATCACAGACCATAATATTTCCCGAAGAATGCCGACTTCGCCACTGGGATGCTGATTTTCCCCGCCGCGTATCCGAGTCCAAACCGGAGGCCAGTTAGAAAGTCGCCTATAGGACATGAGTGGATGGTCACGCAACTGCATGGAACGCTCAATCTATGTCAATAACGACCGCCACGCCGAATTGCTTCCCGGCGTGAATCTATGCTCGACTGTTTCGCATGATTATTGGCACTGGTCCCGTTCACACTTTTTTCCTCGGGATGCCGACGTGCCCGGCAAGCCGCACCAGTTCGGCGAGCGACCCCACCTCCATTTTTTCCATCACTCTCGCTCGGTGCACTTTGATGGTTTTTTCCACGGTGCCGAGCTCGGAAGCAATCAGTTTGTTCGGCATCCCGCTCGCCACCAGAGCCATCACTTCGCGCTCACGCGGAGTCAATTGTTCGACGCGCCGCTGAATGTCTTCAATTTTTATCCGCTCGGCACGATCACGGCACGCACGAGCGATTGCCCGCTCGATTGCGCGCAATAGATCTGTGTCGTTGACCGGCTTGGGCAGAAAATCCACGGCGCCGGCCTTCATCGCTTTTACGCTCATCGGAATGTCGCCGTGGCCGGTGATAAAAACGATCGGGAGATTGCGGTTCATGGTCTGTAGCTCGCGCTGAAGGTCGATTCCAGTAAGACCGGGCATACGAACGTCGAGGACGAGACAGGCTGCTTCTTCTGCGTCAGCGCTCGTGTCAAGGAACTCTCGCGCCGAGGTGAATGTTTGTACCTGATGACCCGCGGACTTGATCAGCCGCGCCAACGCCCGTCGCACCGAGGCATCGTCATCGACGAGGAAGACGGTGGGGAGGGAGGACGGGATCATGGCGCAAAAGGGAATATTGGAATACTGGAATGATGGAAAATTGGAAGACTGGAAGAATGGAATATTGGAATACTGGAATATTGGAGTACTGGAAAACTGGAAGATTGGAAGATTGGAACATCATTCCACTATTCCATCATTCCACCATTCCGTGTCTTCACTTTCCACTATTCCAGTTATTCCAATCCATCTTCTTTGCCGTAGGCAGCATTGGATTCCTTGGCCATAAAGCTGTCGTTCCACTCTCCCCTTTCCCTCTTATTATACTGAAGACTTTCGATCAACTTCTTGATCCCATTTTCCAGTTTATAGGCGAGCGCGTCCCACTCCTCAAACTCTCCCTCAGTAATCTGACCTGCTCCGCGGTACACATGAGTACCGGAGACGGATTCTCCAAGTGAGGCCTGCGCTATGTTAAGAAACTGCAGATATTCGTTGAGGCTACGGCGGCAGTAACCTTCCGCAATGTTCCGATGCACCGAATCGACGGAAGCAATCTGGTTGGCAGCGACCCTTCTGAGCTCATAGGGAAACTTTCGGAACATCGTGCAGGTCAGGACATATAAGGTCGCTGAGTCCTGCCACACAGCCAGCTTCTGATATCCGCGATTGATGTTCTTGCGAGAGTTCATACGTTAGGGGGATAAAACATTGGAATATTGGAATTGTGGAACGGTGGAATGATGATCAAGATAGCCCCCGAGAGTTTTTCTATTGTCTCTTCTATAGGTTTCCGTCTTCCATTCTTCCATTCTTCCATTCTTCCATTATTCCATTATTCCGCTCTTCCCTTTTTCCCCTCCGCTGCCTCCACCGGCACCGTGAAGTAGATCGTCGCGCCACGATCGGGATTGTTCTGCGCCCACAACCGCCCACCGTGGGCTTCGACGATCGAGCGACTGATAGCGAGCCCCAGGCCGAGCCCATTATCTTTGGTCGTATAAAAAGGTTGAAAAATCTTGTCGAGCTGATCGTCTTTCAGCCCCTCGCCGCGGTCATGCACCGCGACGATCGCCATATGACTGTCCAACTCGGTCCGCACGGTTACCTGGCGCTCCGTCACCGGGCAATCTTTCATCGCCTGGAAAGCATTCAGCAACAAGTTTAAGATTACCTGTTGCAACTGCACCTTATCACCGTGAACTTTTGGCGCGCCGGGATCCATTTCCAGCAGGATATTAACCTTGTGCAGGATCGCGTCGCTGTGAATGAGCATAACGACGTTGCGCACAATCGTTTCAAGGTCCAGTGCCACAATTTCGAGATCCCCTTTTCTGACCAATTCGCGGACCCGGCGGATTACTTCACCCGCGCGGTTATCGTCCTCGACAATGTCCCGAAGAATAGCCCGGACCTCTCCGACATTCGCCGGGTCGGCAGCAAGGAAACGCTGCGCGGCCTGGGCGTTGCTGAGGATCGCCGTGAGCGGTTGATTCAATTCATGCGCCAGTGACGCCGCGAGTTCGCCCATCGTGGTGATTCTCGCTACATGCGCGAGTTCGTCGCGTTGCCGCTGAACCGTCAATGCAGACTCTCGCTCTTGCGTAATGTCGACGGCGGTACCGATCCATTCATGCACCGCACCGTCGGGCGCAATGATCGGCACTGCTTGAACATGAAAATGTCGATAGCTCAGATCGCGAGCGCGTACTTGAAACTCGTTCTCGTACATGTGTTTTTCCGTTATTGCCTGCTTCCACAATCGCGCGCTGTGCTCTTGATCCTTGGGGTGAAGAGCGTTAACCCAACCAAAGTTGCTCACTTCATCTTCGTTCTGTCCCGTGAGCTCTTGCCAAAGTGGAGACACTAAAAAGCCCTCACCTTTCGCGTTTGCGCGCCAGACCATATTCGCGGTGGCCATTACCAACGCCCTGTACCGCGCCTCGCTATCGCGCAGAGCGGCCCCCTTGCCTCGTCGCTCCTCGACAAGCGCCGCCAGCAGCATCAAGGGAACGGAAACAGCAATCAGGAAGATTTGTAAGGATAGTACATTCTCCGCAGGCGAAAGGCTGATGAAAGGACCGTGTCCCTGGGTACCAGCCCAGATCGACACCAGCACCACGACCAGAAGTGATGTGCTAGCTCCGGTGGGACCGAATCGTACTGCAGCCCACAGGAGGAACGGCAACGGCAGATAAACCAGCGCTGGAGCAGTACCCGGACCAGCACTCGGCCAGCTGAAGACGAGCACGGAGATTGTCAGTAGTCCGCACGCTAAGAAACACGCCTCGGCGTAACGCCGCGGCGACACACCCCGCAGCCATGCAACGCCGTTGGTGGCCCAGAGAACGATGAACGGGACTAATGTCAGCTCTGCCAGGACATTGGCGGTGAAACGCGTTCGCCACACCTGCCAATAGGCACCTTCTTTCCATCCGACAAGCACCACGAAAGCCGCGTCTATAAATGAACTTACGAAAGGAGCCAGAAAGACCGCGAAGATCACGAAAACGCCGGCGTCCCAAAAGTTGTCGAACTTCAGTGCGGAGCCGATGAGCCGACGTATGCAATAAGCTCCGATTAAGGCCTCACTGGTGTTGCTGAGGAACCAACAGAGAATCATTAAAGTGGGGACGCCGCTTTGCAGCTGTACGGCCACGTGAGCTGGAAATGCGCCGAGGAGAACAAGCCACCACTTTCTAGTTGGCGTAAGCAACAGGCAGGCGACTAGAACCGCATTGGGAGGCCAAAGAGTTGAAACCGCATCACTCGAAAGCGTCAGTGCGAAGCCAATAATCGCTCCGAGATAGTAAGCCGCACCCGCCCAAAACGCGATTAGGAGGTTGTCTGGATAAGGGAGTGAAAAGCGGCTCCTCGCACTCCGCTCGACGCCACCTTGTACAGAGATGGAGCTAGTCATACTCAATTGTCCGGAAGCTCGATCACCGAGATCATTGTTTGTTTCTGTCAGATTGACTAACTACGACTCATTGTGGGGTTTCCTCCCACCTGCCCTCGACAATCTTCTCGATCGGCAATGTAAAGTAAAAAGTCGCGCCGTGGTCCGGATTGTTCTCCGCCCACAACCGCCCTCCGTGGGCTTCAATAATCGAGCGACAGATGGAAAGTCCGATACCCAATCCTTCGTGCTTAGTAGTGTAAAACGGCTGAAAAATCTTATCGAGCATATTGTCGCTGAGGCCGGTCCCGCGATCCCGCACCGCGACCCCGACCATCCCGGCGCCGTCCAATTGAGCGCGCACCGCGACTTGCCGCTCGTTCGCTGGGCAATCTCTCATCGCGTCAAACGCATTGAGCAACAAGTTGAGCACGACCTGCTGCATTTGGACTTTGTCGCCTCGCACATGCAGCGCACCGTCATTGAATTCCAAGGCAACGCGAACATTGCGCAAGATGGCGTCGCTACGGACAAGCAACGAAACGTCGCGTATGACCTCCCCTAAGTCGACTCGCGCGAACGAGAGTTCATCTTTTTTGACCAGTGTCCGCACCCGCCGAATGATATCGCCGGCGCGAATATTATCCTGGACAATATCTTGGAGAATCTCGCGCACCTCTCGCAGATCGGCCGGGTTAGCCGCCAGGAAACGCTGCGCCGCCTGCGCATTGCTGAGGATGGCAGTGAGCGGCTGGTTCAGCTCATGCGCAAGCGAAGCCGCAAGTTCACTCATGTTGGAGACACGTTCCACATGTGCGAGGTCGTCCCGCTGCCGCTGCAACTCGGATTCTGTCCGCTTGCGCTCGGTGATGTCCACTATGGCCGTCAACACGAGGAGCCCTTCCTGCGTGTGGATGGGATTGAGGCCGATTTCGACCAGAAATTCGCTGCCATTTTTGCGCCGGGCAAACAGATCGCGTCCCGCGCCCATGGGTCGGGTCTGTGGCGCAGCAAAGAATCCAGCACGATGAGCCGGATGGTCGACGCGATACCGCTCCGGCACGAGTACCTCGACGGATTGACCGATTAGTTCTTCGCGCGCATAGCCAAACAACTTTTCTGTCTGCACGTTGACCAGCACGATTTGGCCTTGCTCGTTCACCATGACAATGGCGCTGGGCGAGGCTTCGACGGCCAAGCGAAATCTTTCTTCCGCACGTTTGCGCTCGGTGATGTCGATGCACGTGCCGATGTACCCAAGGAACGTGCCATTGGAGTCAAGGCGCGGCACTCCGTTATCGAGGACCCAGCAGTATTCACCGTCAAATCTCCGCAAGCGATATTCCATCGTAAAATCTCGTCGCGCGTCGAAAGCCTTAGCATAGATTTCAAGACAGCGATCGAGGTCTTCTCGGTGGACGCCTTCGGCCCAGCCATTGCCGAGTTCCTGCTCCAGCGTACGGCCGGTAAAGTCGAGCCGGCCTGTATTGAAGAAGGTACAGAGTTTGTCCGGGCCCGACATCCAGATCATCACGGGCGCGGCATCGGCCACGGTGCGAAAGCGCGCCTCGCTCTCGCGCAGTGATTCTTCGGCCCGCTTGCGTTCGGTGATGTCAATCACAGCGCCCAATCTGTGCATACCGCGAGGTTCGCTTACAGTCTTGCCTCGCGCCACGACCCAGCGTTCCCTGCCGTCGGGAAGAGTAGTGCGAAACTCACCTTCAAATGGCATTCCAGCCTGCTGCGCGCTCTCAACCTCGGTGATGACTCGAGGACGGTCGTCAGGATGAATACATGCGAGCATATCGTTGACTTTTACCGATTCGTTTTGGCCGAAGCCAAATAAAGTACGCAGATGCGAGTTAGCCCAAACCTCACCCTGCTTGAGATCGCGTGACCACAGGCCTATCTCTCCGGCACTGACAGCCAGCTCCATGAATTGATGGCTCTCCCGTAGCTCGGCTTCGGCCCGGCGCCGGCGCGCCCGGTGCAGCAGCAAAGCTGCGATCATCGCCGCTTGTATGCTGAGAATGATAAGCGCGCCGATGATGTACCAACGGTATTGCTCCCACATCGACTGCGGTCTAAATCGCACCACACTATCGGGCGGCAGCCGACTTTCGCTTATGCCCCACCGTTTCAAGGCCCGCCAATCGAACATCGGTACACCGTCAGTGCGAATTTCGAATGGTAATGAGTTTGGCGCGGCGCCACCCAGAACACGGTGGGCAAATTCGCCGGCTCGCCGTGCCAGAGCTGCAACATCTGCCACAGACCCACCTACCGCCCCTGTACCTAACATCGTGTCTGTCATGACATAAACCGGAACATTGGCCGATTCGGCGATCAACTGCGCGGCCTGCGCGGAATTGAAAGCCCGACCAGCCCCGTCGCGGAACATTCTGGTAAACAAAATCGCCGTTTGTGGCGCCAGCGATCTTACGGCATTTCTGATTTCGGTCATCGGACGGTTAGTCCAGAAGTCGAATTCGATTCGACCGGTCAACGAACGTGCCGCCTCCTGCGCGCGGCTGATGACGTGAGTATCCACTTCGGCCGTCCCGCCGATGACGACAATGCGGCGTGTTTCAGGCTGCAAACGGCGAATCAACTCGATTGTGCCTCGCGGATCGGAGCGCTGCGCTAAACCACTGATGTGGGCGCCTAGCTGATCAACTGAAATTTCCTCTTCGGTTAAACCTATGACGACGACCGGAACTCCTGGAAATAGTTCTTTGAGCAGCTTTTCAGCGATGCTCAAATTGCCGAGGTAAATTAGAATTACGATATCGGGACGATCGTCGACATATTTTTCGCTAAGATAGTTACGGAATAGCCGGTGATAACTTTCACTGGGGAACCGAACGATGTCGAGGGATTCGGAGTAAAACTCCATCTGGCCCGATTCGAGTTGCCGCAGTGTTTCGAGCGCGCTCTGCTCGGCAAGCGAGAAACCCGGTGCGAACCGATTGCCAGTTGAAATCATCAGCACGCGTTTGGCGCTGCCGCTATCCGCGCTGTCGACGTCAGTTGCCGCCGTCAGGCAAAGCACCGCGCAAAGCGCACAAACAGCCAACCAGCCTAAAGAAAGATTGTAATGCATCGCTCAAGATTCGGCTTGGCCAAGTTGGGTTCATCCGGGCGGGATTATAGGGCCACCCTCTAATAAAAATTAAGAAAAATCAACCTTTTGGACTCTCTATATTCCACCGTCGTTTTCTCGAAGCCTGTCGACACAGGCATGTTGAGTTACTGGAAGCTCGAGGTTTATCACGATTCGCATCGCAAGCGGTTCGCGCGAACGGATTGTTTGGCGTGAAGAGTGAATTAGAGAGTGGCAAATCGGGTTAGGAGCTAACACGTAGCATCTCCGTTGAACACTAACGGACGTTTTCAGCGAGATTAACTTTATTGTCCGGAAAGACTGAATCGGGCAGAAGGAGATTAGTGTAGGGCGCTACCGGCTCAGTTTTGATGCCTGACAGCCAGCTTATGGCTTCTTTTGTGTCGCCAAAGACGGCGACTTTAAGGCTCCGGTTCATTAGGCCCTCACCTAACATAGCCAGCTGCTGGTACTGCCGTATCTCCGCGGGAGAGACCAGCGCAACTTTGTTATTATAGGGCCAGCCTTCGGAATCAATACCATCGATAAGCTCGATGACGTCTGACGCAAAAAGTTGAAACGTCGAATCTTGGAGATCGATAAGAACTTTGCAATCGAGAAGCGCTCGAGTCTCTTCGATCACTTTGTCGAATATATGCTTCAACCCTTGGACATTCACGAAGTGAACCTGGATGCCGGCCGCAGTTTATCCTGAGAGCGTCGAAGGGCCGCCATGACGAACTTTCGCTTCGCCTAAATGCGAGGGATTTCAACTCTCCCAGAGAGGGACATTGAGAGTTCATTGCGTCGACAATTGCGGACTAATTCTCTCCGTGAATTAAGGCAATGTGTCCGCGTGCTCGACCAGGATGCGCTTCACTTCCTGAATCGTTTCTGGGTTGCCCTGCATCGAATGTGCCGAGTGCACAATCTTCTCCGATTCGACGCCGTCGATATGCGCGCTCGAATATTTGACGACGCCGTCTCCGCCCTCTGCCGGCGGGCCCCCGCTTTCAACCCCAACGATTGAGTTAGCGACCACTCCATCGGCGATGGGGATCGCCGATAAGGCCTGGATGAAGCGATTGTTGGGGTTCATGTTATCGATGCTGGTCGGAACGCCGCTCATTGGACCGAGGATAAATCCCTTGTGCTGCAGCGTCAAAAGATCGAGGCTTAACTTTGTAAAATGGCCCGGTAAATTCACCAGCCAAGAGGCGAAGCCGCCCAGAATCCCAAGGGCCTGGTAACTGCCTCGATGCGGGGTTGCGATAAATACGACCCGGCGCACAAACGGCAGAGGCTTGATCAGAAGCGCGTTGGTAAGAAGCTCACGCGTTTCAGCATCAATATCCAACTCTTCCGGCGGCACGCTGAAAGGCCAGAGGCGCGTGCCGCTGTCGATCACCGTCATCTTGGTCAGGAGCCCGCCTTGACTATGGCCTATGACCACGAGTTGTCGGAGGCGCGGATCGTTCCCCTCTGGATCCAACTCTTTCACAACTTTGATCAAAACATCGCGCAGCAGCATCGCCGAATATGCGATCGGATTTCCCGTGTTATACATGAACAGCCAGATCTCATATTTTTCCCAAAAGCGCGGGTCGTTCTCCAATTCGTTGACCAACTCCGCCCAGCGCGCCGGGCTCGACGCCGTGCCGTGCACGAGCACGACCGGCATCCGTCCGGTTTTGTGCGGGTGCAGCATGAATAGCCCTTCGCGCAAACTTGCGTCACCGATGGCGAAGTCACCGGAGCGAAAGCCGGCGATCTCAAAGTCCCAAACCGGCGCTCCTTCCAAAGTCAATGCGAGAGCGGAAGTTGTTTCGTATTCGATCGGCACATCGACGCCGGCAATCTTGAGCGTCCGTGCGGAATCCTGAGTGTAAAATTCGAGTTCGCCGTGCAACTTTCCCGAAGCCAATGCTGCGCGCGGATCGTCGAGGCGCAGAAACGCCGTAACCGGAATCTTCAGCCGGGGAGGAATACGCGATGATAGTTTGCCGGCGGTGCTCTCGAGCGGCTCGAGCGACGCGGCGAGAGCCGCGCCGATCCCGGGAGTTCGGTAGCGATTACGCAAACCGCGCACCTCGAGGTCGGCCGCGGGAACAAAATCCTTCATGCGGAAACCGGACCAGATGAGATCGCGTTCGTTGAACGCGACCGTAAGCTCTCCGAAAGGCAGTTTGAACGTGCCGCCCATCGGTATGGCGTAGCCGCCTTCTTCAGACTTCGCCGCCTGGGTGAGCGACTGGTTGTAGAGATCCACCGCCCACCGCAGTCGCGGATCGATTCCCCGTGGGGGCGTGCCTCGCTGTCCCGGAAGAACAAATGCGTAAGCATACACGGCTGCCGCCAGATAATAAGATCGATCTCCGCTGTTTTCGGCGTGAAAAAAAGAAAGCTCGGCCAGGGCGAAAAGACGATCCTCGTCGCCTTTTGCCGCCAAACCCGAATGCAGATTAGAAAGCGCCTTTTGAGGATTGTCTTCGAATTCCTGGTATAGGTTAAAATTGATCAGCTCTCGCGCGGAGAAAGAGCTAATCTTCTCGGTGGAAAGCACATTGCTCGTAAGCGACTGATACGCGACGCGGCGATCCACGTAGCTTACGCCGATCGGTGTGGCACAGGCTGATAAGAGGCAAATTAGGGTAGAGAACCCGCACCATAAAGCTGCGGTCCGGTAGCACTGCCGATGATCGAGTAATCCTCTCATACGGGAAGATCCAAACTTGGGCGGCATAAGACTGACTGGCTATTTCATCCTGATCGTCACGCCGCCGGGTCCGAGGTTCAATCGCGTGCCGGATTCCTTGCCTTCGTTCGACAAGACGACAAACGTCACACCTTTGGCATTTCTCATGGAGAACTCGCCCTGACCGCCGCGGACGGCGAACGCTGCTTGAGCAGCAGCGTAGTTGCCGGGAAAATCGCCGAGGTTTTTCAGATCATAGACTTTGCCGGCGCCACTAAAACTCGAAACCCCAACATCCACGAGGCTGAGACCAGAGACGGAGAAGGGATACTCCTTCCCCTGATAGGAAAGAATTCCCTCACCTGAGCTGGCGCCCACGCCCAACGCAACCGATTTGAAATTCAGCGATACCAGCCCCGACGGCACTCGCTCTTCGGGCTTTTCATACTTCGGATAGGACTCCGCCCATTCGAGAAGTTTCGCCTCGCTATTCTCTTGCACTTTCCAACCGCGGCTTTCGATTTCCTTGCGTGCCCTCGGACTGATGGTTCCCGTGATCCATACCTCTTTGTCTGCGGTGCGAGTCAACTGGCTAACGCGCTGGTCCGCGGCGGTGATCAAGCGTGCCATCGGTTCGGTCCACGCCAAGTGATCCATCGGAACGTTAAAAACCACCGCGCCCTTGGTGGTGCGGACCGCGGCAAATTCACCGAGCGCGATAAAAGTCTCGACCGGCGCCACGGCGCGATGATAGCCCGTATACATTTCTGCCTGCCGCTCGCGGAAGAATGCGATTCCATCGCCTTGAGCTTCTCTCCGTTCATGCGCCGAAGGTCAACGGGCGGCGTGGTACGCAGGATATCGTTGAGCAGCTTGTGACTCCCCGACACCGTGATCGCCAAACCCGCTCCTCCCGGCACCGCCGACATGGCCGCGGCCCAGGTAATTCCGCCGGCGTAGCCCGCCCAGGAAATTTCATTGAGCCGGTCCTGAAGTTTTTCGTTGTCGGTGTAGGCATCCACGCCTAACTGGTGCGCGTATTCCCTTTTCGTTTTAGAAAAACCGATCAAGTCCTTCACCCGGCTGTCCTCGGAATCACTGCGCTTGGCGCCACCGATAGCGTCGGCCGCTCGTCTGAAAGCCGTCCCGAGACCGGAAGCAGCGCCACTCACCGTATCGACAGGTTTGGTGACGAGATTCTTGAAGCCCACCAGGGTATCCGTCCCCGCTTCCTTGAGCGACGACGTGAATTCCTTGGTGCCCTTGATCTGCTCCATCCGCACCATTGCGTTTATTTCGCTGATGCGAATTCTCAACATCGGCGTCGACACGGCGATGAAGGTACCGAACTTGGAGCCGACTTTATAAGTGTTGAGGTAGCCGTCGTTGTAGACGGTTTCCTCGACGCGATGATTGGGTCCGGATAACAAATCGGCCGGCAGAATCTTCGACGCCTGAAGCGTGACCGAAGCTTCGTAGGCGGGTTGGGCTGCCTCGATTGAAGCCGCGGCGAAGGCTACGAGATATAAGAGCGATAGCACCGCCCAGAGCGCCGTCGACTTAAGATTCCATTTAAAAAACTTAAAACCAGCAGAGTTCTTCCTCACCTTTACGCTCCTTCGGTTAGCTTTGTTTGAGTCGGTTTTAGTTAAATCTCGATAGAAGAGACGACGTCATTACGGCTTCGCCGTGTTTTCGACTTTCGTCCAGCTCTTGTCCGGATCGAATTTCGTCATCGCCTGCGCCGCCTGTGTCGTGTTGCTGCCGAGATTTTTTTGATAAACGACACCGTCGTGGTTAACGATGAAGGTCATCACGCCGGAGTTGCCGTAGGTTGCCGGATAGGCAACCACGCCGAATCCACCAATGAGGCTGCCCTTGACCATGTATTCGAAGCTGCCGCCCGGCGCATTGCTCCCTTGTGCCGTGAGAATTTTATAGTAATAGCCGTGAAACGGAACCGGGCCTCCCCCTTGCGGTCCTTTGTAGCCTTCCTTCATCGCTCGTGCCACCAACGGCCCGACCGGACTCTGCTCTTCTCCAGCTTTTGTTTCCCAATACAGGCCGTTTTTCTTGCCCGGATCGCTGAGCATTTTTTGCGCGTATTCGTTTAGTCCGTCGCCGTCACGGTCTTTCATCGCATACTCGCGCTGGGCGTCAACGATGGCGAGAAGGACTTGAATCGTGTAGAGCTCGTTCTCGCCGATACGGCGGTTGAGAATCTCCTCCCGGCCCTTGGCCGTATCGAAAACCCAACTCTCACCTTTCTTGACCAACGGAATTGGAAAGGGCCAGGCCTTGTTGCCGATCACGAGAATGGTACTTTCCCCTTCGGTAACGAGACTATTTTTCTCGTCGTAGGCCTTCAGAAAATTCGCGCGGCGTTGTTTGTCGGCCACCGGATCGCCGGAAGAGATCAACTCTTTTGCTTGCGCGCCGAAGATCGCTAACAGTTCCTTGTCGTCGTTGCTTTTGGCAGCTGCAACGGCTGCTTTGACAGCCTCTGCCGCAGAGGCAAAACTTTTTTGCTGCGCTGTCGCGGCAAAAGAGATTTCGCAAAGGCCGAAGGTCATTAACAATGCCACACTAGCGGCGACACGAATAACTCGCCGAGCAAATTTGTCTTTGTTCTTTTCGTTCTTTAGAAGCTGCATTTCTTCCTCCATCAAAAACTGTTCCCGAGTGTCGAGGGTCGAGTTAAGGAGTAAAGGAATGTTGGAATAATGGAATTGTGGAATATTGGGGTCACTCCGTTTCTCCCATGTTTCCATTCTTCCAGTCTTCCAATATTCCATTCTTCCAATCGTGATCACCTTCGTCCTCCGCCTCCACCACCAGATCTGCCGCCGCCACCGGATCTGCCTCCACCCCCGGTGCTGCCGCGGCTAGCACTGCCGCGCTGGCTCGCGCTTTTGGCGGAGCTTCCGCCGCGATCGACGCCTTCGAAGGCGCCGCCGCGGCTACCTGACCCACCTCGATCTCCACCGCCGCCAAGTTGGCTCGCGCCGCCACGATCGCCAACTCCCCCTCGGTCACCGGCTCCGCCAGTCTTGGCGGCGCCGCCACGATCACCCGCACCGCCGCGGTCACCGGCTCCACCAGTCTTGGCGGCGCCTCCACGATCTCCCACACCGCCGCGGTCACCGGCTCCACCACGATCCCCTATTCCTCCACCGGCGAGATCTTGTCTGCCCTGCTCCGCTCGGCCGCGAAAAGCGTCCCGCGACTTGGCAGCTTCGTTCGCCGTCCCTCTGTTGAACTGCTGCGCCGTTCCCTGATCTCTGTAGGCGACCCCTTTCCGGTGTTCAGCGTTGTGCTGCCAATTGCCCTGACCGCCCGCCGGTAATTGCTGTGCGTACTTGTTACGGTTGATGTTGTTGTTGATGTTTATGTTCTGGTTGTAATTGTATTTGACGTTACCACCGCTCCAATTTGTGTTTCCCCATGCGTAGCCCCATGCGGCGCCGACAGCCATGCCGGCCATAAAGGAAAATGCGGTCGCTGTAGCCACGTACCCCGGAGGATAATAGTAATAGGGTGGATAAGCAGGATACGGCCACGCGCCGTAAACCACGGTCGGATTGTAGGCCGGGCTCGATCTTGATGATCTTTTCCTCTACGATCACAACCTGCTCTTTAGTCGTCTTCAGGTTGCCCGCTGCCTGGGCCTTAGCCCGGAGCTTCTGGATCGTATCCATGAGGTCTTTTTGTTGAGCCAAAAACGCATCGCCAAGCTTTTGCGTCCAGTCGAGCTTCTCGCTCATCATCGTCAGCACCTGGGGAAAGTTCACCAGCGACTTGACGCTGGGGTCCCAAGGCTGCGCTTCAAGCGTTTTAGTCAGCGCATCGCCCTTGAGATTTTTGTTTTGCTTGGCGAAGCGTTCGGCCTGCACTACTTCCAAGGGATAAGTCGAAGCCATCAAAATTTGCGCAACCAGCGAGTCTGGATAAAGCGCAATCGGTGCCGCTAGCTGCTCCAATTCTTCCGGCTTAAAGGCCGGACTTCCCGCCGGTTGTTGCGCCATGATTCCCGGCGGTAACGCCAGCAGCATCACTAGGAACGAAGCCAGCACTCGCACTCTCGTATGTTTCAACTTCATTGGCATTCCTCTCTTCTCCTACACTGTGGTCGTTGGTTTTTTCTCTCATGATCAGAAGTCAATTTTTACTCGGAAACCCGTCACTACCGCCGTGTCGATCCTTTTCCCAGGAGTTAATAACGTCCCGATCTGGCGGCGCGAGGGTCCGATGATCTGGATGTCCGGCGTGACGTGCAGCCAGGGAAGGAGCTCGATATTGTAAAAAAGCTCGCCGCCCTGCTCGTGATCCAGGCTCAGCCTGCGTCGCAGCGCGTCGACGATGTGATCGCTGAATTGAAGGTAGTAGTAGCCGATGCCGAAATGATCCCGATCGCGCGTGGGAATGATTCCTTTGCCGCCGAAACCGATACTGTAAAATTGATGAAAGGGATTCGCCTTGCCGTCTGAAATACCGAAGCGGCCGAAGATCCCGATGCCCTGCGATGGATCGTCTTTTTCCGTGTAGAGGTACTGGTCAAAATTGTAGTACACGCTCCAAGAATTCGATTCCTTCTTGGGCGGCGTGCCGAAGAGAATACTACCGATAATCGTGCGTGGATCTTGATTGACCGAGGTAAACGGTCCGTTGCTCCAACCGCCGCCGATCAACTGGTGGCCGGTCAAGCCGAAGGGCCGAACCGTCACGCGCAACTCGCTTGCCAGCGTTGTCGGATCCTGAAACAAAGTGTGAAATCCGCCCTTGTTCGGCACGCCTTCAGTGTCGACTGCACTGAAAGTAAAAATGACGTCCTTGTTGGGCAAAAAGACAAAGCCCATACCCAACGGCGCGTACGGCGCCAGGCGCAAGAGCGTCGGGTTTAACGAAAAAGCCAGATTCATAAACTTCTTGTCGCCCTTGCCGTGAGCAAATTCGTTCGCGTCTCCGCCGGTGGTGTCTAGTTTGCCAAGGAAAACCGCGAATTGTTCCGAAAGGAACTGTGTAAATATGACGTGCGGCAAAACCATCTCATCGCGCGCCGGCAAAGTCATGACGGGCTTGGTATTGACGGGAAGAATGCCGCCGGAATAAGGATTCACCGGATGCGCAAACGCAGACTCGGCGTGAACTAAAAGAAATCCGCCGGGCCAGAGCCCCAGCTTTTGGGAATCGAGTTTCAGCGTGATATCGGCTGTGCCGCTGTATCGGCCGGTCCGATTCAAGCCGCCGCTGGAAACATCTTGAAAGACGTGCATAGTTTCGACGTCGAGCTGCACGCCGTTTTTCGCCAGGGTCGATCTAAGCCCACCCCAATCGCCGGTCAGAAAAGAACGCGACCAGAGATCACCGCCGTAGCTCGGCACCGGGAACAACGTGGCTTCTTCGCTCGTCGCGGCAGCCTGCGAGGTTGATGCTTGGCTCTCCTGGGCCGTGGCAGGTCGAGCCAAAGAAATTATTGTGAGTAGCGCCAGTAAGAAGATTCGAATTTTCTGCAAAGACTGTAAGAATCTTCCGTTCATCCTGAGCTTGTCGAAACATGGAAGCTCTTTTTTCAGCAACTTGTTAGACGTACGGTTTCTCATCGTCCCATCCGCCGGTCATAAGCCCGAGAAATTTCGTTGATCAGGTTCGAATCGCTTCCCGCAGGTCCGCGCGCGGAAATCTCCACGCGCACGCGACCATCAGCCTGCGTCGAAACCGCGATCGTCACATCGCGCCCGTCTCTCGTCCCGGTGATGACGCCCCGGGATCGATCTTCAGAGTCGACACGGACGCCGGCGTCCCGCGCCGCTCCCGTAGCCGCACTCCACGAACGATCAAAGCCGCTCGGCGCCGGCGTGTAGGCGGGCGCCGGTTCGTAAGTGGTACAAGCCGCAAGCATCTGTGACGCCGCGATGATCGAAAGCATGATGCCGCCGGTCAATGACTTGCAGTGAAATAAAACGCGACTCGATTTCATTTAACCTCTCAAGTTCAAAGGGACGAGGGTCGGGTGTCGAGGGGCAAACCCGGCTCGGAGTGTCGAATAATTCGAAAAACTCTTTCCCTCGTCACTCGTCACTCAACTCTCGGTACTCGACACCCGTCACTCTCCCCTCTTCACTGCACCAGCGGTACGCCCTGCGCGATGTCATACTTGATGACGGCGCGAATCTTGTTCTCGATCTGTAGATAGCGCGCGACCTTCTTCACTGGCAGCACTTTGCCGAGCTTCGGTGCGTAGGTGCCCTTGAGATCGGCTTCGGCCTGCTCGATGGCAAGCGCTTCGTCAATCAGCTTTTTCGCCTTGTCGTCCGTGAGCGACTTGCTGCGGAAGTCGGCCGCGTAGCTCTCCAGCAGGTTGGCAAGCCGGCGATTAATTTTTTGCAAGTCCTTCTGATAGGCCTCGTAGATCGGCCAAAACCCTTTTGCTTCCGACTCGGTCAGTTCCATGTTTGTCGCCACTACCAATTTCTTGTCGGCCTTGATCT
>WNGB01000400.1_pt1 | contig 68980 bp, 74 predicted proteins | sample 5400681 | NCBI WGS metagenome assembly WNGB01 (sample SAMN13153367, study PRJNA577476) | soil metagenome | isolation source: 115 cm soil or saprolite under grassland replicate 2 | place: USA:California | collected 2016-06-15 | reverse complement strand
CAGATCCGTCGGCTCGGGCGGGTGGCCCCACTCCTTCCAGCGGATCTCCGCGACCGTCGGCACCAGGTGCACACCATCCGCCAGCAGGCCGACGGAGTAGGCCTCGCCGGACTGCCGCGTCATGGCCGTGAGGCTACCGTCGCATGACGCCGCTACCGGTCGCTGCAAGCTCCGGTCCGGCCTGGCACGGGCGCATGTCCCAGGTCAGCGAGGTCCAGCCGCTTCCGAGGGTCCGTTCGTCCTCTTCAGCGGTCCTGACGGCAACCGTTGGGGGGCCGTACAGCAGCCTTCCCCGCGGGTAGCGGCGCGGATCACATGCGCAGCTCCGCCACACTCTGCCGACCGTCGCCTCGAGCGCGGGGGTGCGCGCTTCTGTCAGACCCTTCGGCTACTATCGAACGTATGTTCGAAGAGTACGGGAGGTCCGGTGGCATCCGGGAGGCGGCGACGGACCGAGCGGTTGGTAGTGGTCTTCAGCGGGCCGGAGCCCGAGGTACGGGCCGCCGCGGCGGCTCTGGTCGCTGCCTGGGATGCCTTCGGGTCCAGCGCGCGCTACCTCCCACCTCCGGAGTCGGTGCGGGTAGAGGTGGAGATGCTGCGCGACGCGCTCACGGCCGATATGCACACCTTCGCCGTGGCGGTGAGCAACTACCTCCGCGGCGTCGCCTTCTGGTGCGATGAGCCGCTCAAGCAGGCTGAACTGCACCTGCGCCGCACCGCGTACCCGCTCCCCGACCGGGCGCCCTTCGACCGGCCGCGGACCGCCGACGACGTGCCACCGGTGACGGCGCGACACGCGCGCCCACCCGGCGTTACGTGGATGGCGTTCCGGCCCTGGGCCTCGCCGGCCGGCGACCGGTGAGCGGTCTGGGAGGAGGGCCGGCCTGCCGCTCCCTGCGTCGCGGCAGGCCGGGGGTCGTCAGGGCGTGATCGCCACCACGGAGTACGGGGTGGTTGGCGTCGGTGGCGTGGTGAAGCGCGCGTTCGGCAGGTACAGGCGGTTGCCGAAGGCCGCCACGGTGGTGGGGACGTCGAACCGCGGGTCGGACAGGCGTGTGATGAGGCGCCCAACGGTGCCGGCCGGGTCAAGCTGGAGCACCGCGACCACGTTGAGCAGGTTCTGTACGGCGTACAGCGTCTGTGCCCGGGTCAGCAGGCCGTCGCCGTTTGTCAGGAGCTGACCGCCGAGATCCACCGTGCGGGCGGCGCCGGTCGCCGGATCCACCCGGAACAGCAGCCCGGTGTTGGACTGCACGACCAGCAGCGCGTCGCCGTCTGGTGTGCGGGCAATGCCGTTCACGTTGAACCCGGGGCGGTACACGATGTCGCCGGACAGCGGCAGCGTGACCACCTGCGCCTGGGCCGGCAGCGTGCCGTCCAGCAGCGGCAGCTTGTAGAGCACCGGGTTGATCGAGTCGGTGAACCAGGCCGCGTCACCGGTCAGTACCACGTCGTTGACGAACGTCGGACCGCTGGCGAACCGGTAGCTCGCGAGTACCGCGCCGGTCCGGGAGTCGACGACCCGGGCATCGCCGGCCGGGCCGCCGGCCACGAACAGCCGCCCTGCAGGGTCGATCTTCATCCCTACGGACGGCGTCCCAGGCCCCGCGCTCAGCACCTGCCCTTGCCCGGTGGTCAGGTCCACGCGGTAGATCGAGCCGGTCGCCAGGGAGCCGAAGTAGCCGAACGGTCCGGCACCGATCGCGACGCCCTCGGGCTGCCAGCCGTCGGGTAACGGGAACGAGGTCGGGAACCGGACCTCAGGGTTGGCGCTGGCTGCGAGGGTGGGGGCGGCGGTGAGGGTGGAGCCGAGCACGGCTGCGGCGATCAGGACAGTAGCGCGACGGATCATGGTGCGGGACCTCCGCTTCGCTGGTTCGGGTGCCACCTGCCTGCCTGGTGGCCGCCCTCTCTTTGTCACACCCGGCCGGTGGCCGGTTCGGTTCAACGCGTCGGCACACCGGTTGCCTTATGTGGTGGATTGTGTAGGTAGGGCGCATGGGAAGGCCGTATCGACCCATGCGCCCTGGTGCCGTCGCCGTACCGGTAGCCACCGCCGACCGCCATCTCTACCACAACTGCGGCCCAGGTTCGACGGCATCGCGGAGCCCGCCCGCTGTCCACGCGCGGCAAGGCCGATCTCCGGGTGTACGCCGCCGCGTTCGAGCACTTCCACGCGGCGGCGACCCCGGACATCGACCCGATCCTGGACCGGTACAGCCGGCTGTACGCCGGCCTGGCGCTGGCCGCGCTCGGCGACCAGCCCCAGGAGTGACCTGACCGGCCAGGCCGCGTCGCGCCGGCGGCGGTGTGAGTCAGGCCGCGTCGCGGCGGGGGCGGCGCGAGCGGCCCTGCCGCGGCTGCCCCTGCCGTGGCTGCCCCTGGCGTGGCTGCCCCTGGCGTGGCTGCCCGTGGCGCGGCTGACCGGTCCGGCCGGCCGTGCCTGGGTGGTGGGCCGGCCGCGGCGAGGTCGGACGCTGGGCCGCCGCGACCGCCCCGGTCACCCGCGGCGCGCTCGGTCCCACCAGGTCCCGCACCCGGGCGTCGTCGGGGGCGACCGCCACCGGCTGGCCGCCCACCCCGGCGGCGCGCAGCATGCCGGCGACCGCTGGGCGCTCGGCCGGGACGGACACCACCACCACGGCACCGGCGGCGCCGGCCCGGGCGGTACGGCCGGACCGGTGCAGGTAGGCCTTGGGCTCGGTCGGCGGGTCGGCGTGCACCACCAGGTCGATGTCGTCCACGTGGATGCCGCGGGCGGCCACGTCGGTGGCCACCAGTACCCGGCAGGCGCCGTCGGTGAAGCTGCGCAGCGCCCGGGTGCGGGCGTTCTGCGCCATCCCGCCGTGCAGCGCCGCGGCCGGCACGCCGCCGCGGCCGAGCTGCCTGGCCAGCCGGTCGGCGCCGTGCTTGGTGCGCACGAACAGCAGCGTGCGGCCCAGCCCGCCGGCCAACTCGGTGAGCAGCTCCAGTTTGGTGTCGCGGTCCGCGGTCTCGAACGCGTGGTGGGTCATCGTGGTGATCTGCGCCGCCTCGGGGTCGATCGCGACCAGCACCGGCTTGGGCAGGAACCGCCGCACCAGCACGTCCACGTCGCCGTCCAGCGTCGCGGAGAACAGCATCCGCTGGCCGTCCGCGGGCACCTGCGCGAGCAGGTCGGTGACCACCGGCAGGAAGCCGAGGTCGCACATGTGATCCGCCTCGTCCACCACGGTGACCGCGACCTCGCCCAGGTCGCACGTGCGCCGCTCCAGCAGGTCGACCAGCCGCCCGGGGGTGGCCACGACGATGTCCACACCGCGGGTCAGCGCAGTGACCTGCCGCTGGATCGACGTACCGCCGTACACCGTGGTCATCCGCATGCCCATGCAGCGGGCCAGCGGTTCCAGCGCGTCGGCGACCTGCTGCGCCAGCTCGCGGGTGGGCACCAGCACCAGCCCGCGTGGCCGGCCCGGGCGGGCCCGGCGGCCGGCCGCGAGCCGGGCCAGCATCGGTAGCCCGAACCCGAGGGTCTTGCCGGCGCCGGTCTGCGCCCGGCCGAGCACGTGCTCGCCGGCCAGCGCGTCCGGCAGGGTCGCGGCCTGGATGGGGAACGGGGTTTCGATGCCGGCGGTGGCCAGTGCGGCCACCAGCGTGCCCGGCAGGCCGGAGTCGGCGAACGAGGCGACCGGCGGCCGCGGCGGCCGGGTGTCGAGGGTGGCCGGCGCGGCCGGGCGCGGCGCGGACCGGGCGGCGTTGGCGCGCTGGCGCTCCGCGGCGCCGGGCCGCCGCGATCGGCGTCGCTCACGCGGCGGCCGGCCGGAGCTGGGCGCAGCGGAATGCGGTGTTGCAGGGTGAGGCACAGGGACATCCGTCCGTCGAAGTGGGCCGGCCGCGTCGAGTCACTGCGCGAACGGGGAGCCCGGACGGGTGCGGTGTCACACGACCTTGCGTCCGACGGTGGCCGGACGCGCGACGACGACCCAGCGGGCCGTCGTACCACCAGGGTACCCGATGCGCCGACCGGCCGGGTCTACCGCCCCGGCCGCGGCGCGGCATCGTAGGTGGCGCGGGCTTTCCGGACCGGGGGCGCGGCAGCCGTTCCTGGTGCCGGCCGGTATCGCGCGGTCCGCATATCAGTACTGACCGGGCCGCCCGCCGGGTTAGACTCCGCAGCTTTGTGTCTAGCCTTGGGAGGGGTGGTCGGACGTGCGCGTCTACCTCGCGGTGGCGCGACACACCTTCCGGCGCTACAGCACCTACCGGGTGGCCACCGCGGCGGGCGCGTTCACCAACACCGTCTTCGGGTTCATCCGCGCCTTCGTGCTGATCGCACTGTGGCATTCGCGGCCGAGCATCGGCGGGTACGACGTGACCGACGCGGTGACGTTCTGCTTCCTGTCCCAGGCGCTGATCGCACCGGTCGCGGTCTTCGGTCCGGCGCTGGAGCTGGCCGAGCGGATCCGCACCGGCGACATCGCGATCGACCTGTACCGGCCGGTTGACCTGCAGGCCTGGTGGCTGGCCAGCGACCTCGGGCGGGCGGCGTTCCACCTGCTGGCCCGCGGGGTGCCGCCGTTCGCGGTCGGTGCGCTGGCGTTCCCGCTGCGCTCGCCCGGCTCGGTCACCGGGTGGCTGGCGGTGCCGGTGTCGGTGGCGCTCGCACTCCTGGTCTCCTTCGCCATCCGGTACCTGCTGGCGCTGACGTCCTTCTGGCTGCTGGACGACCGCGGGGTGAACCTGGTGGCGTTCACCTGCGCGAGCTTCTTCGCCGGGCTGATCCTGCCGCTGGTGCTGTTCCCCGGCTGGCTCGGCACGCTGGCCGACGTACTGCCGTGGGCGGCCATCCTGCAGGTGCCCGCCGACGTGTGGCTAGGCCAGCACCGCGGCGCCGGCCTGCTCGCCGCGCTGGGTTTCCAGACGCTGTGGGCCGTGGTCCTGCTCGGGCTGGGCCGGCTGCTGACCGTGGCAGCCCGGCGCAAGGTGGTGGTGCAGGGTGGCTGAGTGGGTGCGGGCGTACCTGGCACTGTGTCGCATGTGGACGAAGGCGGCCTGGCAGTACCCGACATCGCTGGTCCTGCTCAGCCTCGGCCAGCTCGTGGTGACCGGCCTGGAGTTCGTCGCGGTCCTCATCGTGTTCCGGCACACCCGCGCGCTGGCCGGGTTCTCGCTGCCGGAGATGGCCTTCCTGTACGGAACGACCAGCACGTCCTTCGCGGTGGTCGAGGGCGCCATCGGCGTGGTCGACTACCTGGGGCAGCGGATCCGCACCGGTACCTTCGACGTGATGCTGATCCGGCCGGTGCCGGCGCTGGTGCAGCTCGCCGCGGAGGGCTTCAGCCCGCGGCGGTTCGCGGCGGTGCTGCAGGCCCTGGCCGTACTGGCCTATGGGCTGTCCACTGTGGACATCGCCTGGACGGTGGGCCGGGTGGTAATGGTGCCGGTGATGCTGCTCGCCGGCATGGGTATCTTCGCGGCGATCTTCGTGCTCGGTGCCGCGTTCCAGTTCGTGGCCAACGACGCGGTGGAGTTGCAGAGCGCGTTCACCCACGGCGGCCGGTTCCTGACCCAGTACCCGATGTCGATCTACGGCCGGGAGGCGGTGCGCGTGCTGACGTTCGTGCTGCCCATGGCGTTCGTCAACTGGCAGCCCGCACTCTACGTGCTGGACCGGCCCGACCCGACCGGCCTGCCGTCGTTCCTGCGGTTCGCCTCGCCGTTCGTCGCCATGCTCCTGCTCATCCTGGCCGGCCTCGCCTGGCGTACCGGGCTGCGCCTGTACCGGTCGACCGGGAGCTAGGGCGTGTCCGAGGTTGCCTGTCGGCGCGGCGCGCATCCACCAGGATCGATGGGAGGACCCACGTGCCGCTGATCGAACTGTCCGATGTGGACAAGCACTTCCCGGTACGCCGCCGGCGTGGGCTGCGCTGGGAGCGGCGCACCGTACGGGCGGTGGAGGACCTGTCGTTCCGCATCGACGCGGGCGAGATCGTCGGCTACATCGGCCCGAACGGCGCCGGCAAGTCCACCACGATCAAGATGCTCACCGGCATCCTCACCCCGACCGGCGGGCGGATCCGGGTGGCCGGCCTGGATCCGGCGCGCCAGCGGATCGCGCTCGCCCGCCGGGTCGGCGTGGTGTTCGGCCAGCGCACCACGCTGTGGTGGGACCTGCCGCTGCGGGACAGCTTCGAGCTGCTGCGCCGGCTGTACCGGGTGGACCCGGCCGAGTACCGGTCCACCCTGCACACCCTGGTCGAGCTGCTCGACCTCGGCCCGCTGCTGGACACGCCGGTACGGCAGCTCTCTCTGGGGCAGCGGATGCGCGGCGACCTGGCCGCGGCGCTGGTCTACCGGCCGCAGATCCTCTACCTGGACGAGCCGACCATCGGGCTGGACGTGGTGAGCAAGGCGGCGATCCGGGATTTCCTGGCCGAGGTGAACGCCACCCGCGGCACCACCATCCTGCTCACCACCCACGACCTGGACGACATCGAGCGGCTGTGCCGGCGGGTGATGGTGATCGACCACGGCACGCTGGCGTTCGACGGGGACCTGGACACGCTGCGCGGGCGGGCCGCCGCCGAGCGCACCCTGGTGGTGGACCTTGCCGAGCCGGCCGCGCCGCTGGATATCCCCGGCGTGCGGGTGTCGCAGGTGGACGGTCCACGGCAGTGGTTGGCGTTCCCCGCCGCGGACAGCGCCGCCCGTGTGGTGGCCGCGGTGATGGCGCGGCACGAGGTGCTGGACATCGCGGTACGGGAGCCGGACATAGAGGACGTGGTTGCCGAGCTCTACCGCGGCCGGGCGTAGTGCGCTGCGCGGTCGCCGGTGGTACCGGTCAGGCGCCGTCCTCCACCCAGGTGCCGCTGCCCTCGTCGTAGCTGGCCGTGCCGACCAGTTTGCCGTCGGAGTCGTACACCGAAGCCCTGTCCGCGTCGCCGTCGCCGTCGGTGTCGGAGAACGCGATCCTGGTGCCGTCCGGGGCCTGGACCACCGCGGTCTCGTCGCGGCCGTCGCGGTCGAGGTCGTAGTCCGCCTCCACCTGCGCACTCTGCCCGCCGACGTTCACCTCGATGTGCTCGCCGCCGCCGGAGCCGGTGCCGCCGGCCGGCGAGGTGCCGATGCCGCCGCCCGCGCCGCCGGACCGGTCCCCTGCGGACTCGCTGCCCACCGACCGGTCCCCCGCGGACTCGCTGCCCACCGACTGGTCCCCGCTGCCGGTGGAGCTGCCCTCGCCGATCCCGCCGGTCGCGCCGCCGCCTGCGGTGGTCGTGCCCGGCTGGCTGTCCGGCAGGGTCGGGGGCGCGCCGCCGTCCGAGCCCTCCACCCAGGTGCCGCTGGATCGGTCGTAGTGCGCCGTGCCGACAAGCTGGCCGTTGCTGTCGTAGACCGCGGCCCGGTCGGCCTGCCCGTCGCCGTCGCTGTCCGAGAAGGCGATCTTGTTGCCGTCGGGGGCCTGCACCACGGCGGTGTCCGAGGTGCCGTCATGGTCGGCGTCGACGGTGGCCTGTGCATCGACGGTGTGCCCGCCGGCCTCGACAGTGATGGTGTGGTCGCCCGGGGTGGCACCGCCGTCCGTGCCGCCGCCCGTGCCGCCGGTCGGGGTGCCGTCCGTGCCGCCGGTCGGGGTGCCGGTGCCGACCGTGGTGCCGGCGGCGCCGTAAGGGTTGCTGTCGCCCGGGCCGTCCTGCACCCAGTTACCGGAAGAGTCCAGGTGGGCGGTGTCCAGCACATGCCCGGACTTGTCGAGCAGCGCGGCGTGGTCAGCGTCGCCGTCGCCGTCGGTGTCGGTGATCGCGATGTGGTCGCCGGCCGCGTCGGTCACGATCGCCGTGTCCTCCTGGCCGTCGTGGTCGACGTCGATGGTGGCGTCCGCGGTGACCTCGCGGCCGCCGACGTCCACCGACACGGTGTCGCCGCTGTGCGAGCCGGTGGGCTCGGTGCCATGGGTGTCGTCCGAGCCGGTGTCCGGCCCGGTAGTGTCGTCGCCGACGGGGTGGTCGTCGGTGTCCGGCACGTACATGTGGCTGACATCGTCCGTGGACGTGCTGTCGAACGCGGTCTGGTCGTCGTGGAAGTCCATCGACCCCGTGTCTCCCTCGCTGGGTTGCCTGGCGTTGTCGAGCACGCTACGGGCGGTCGGCCAGATCCCGTACCCCCGAATCGTGCCACCCGTCGGAGCCGGCCTCCCCCGGCCGGCCTCCCCGTCGGAGTTGGCCTCCCGTCGGAGGAGTTGGTCTCCCATCCGTCCGTCCGGCCTCCCGTCCGGCCTCCCGTCCGGCCGGCCGCCTGGCCTCCCGACTGGCCTCCCGTCCGGCCTCCCGTCCGGCCGGACGCAGGTTCTGGGTCGTGCCGCGCCGTGCGCCGCCCATCTTCATTCTTCATTAGTGCGGTGTCGCAAATAGGCCCGGTTCTCTCCGATGAGTTGTCATTCGGACACGCAACGTACGGAGAGCGTGTGCGGTCGGGAGCGCCATACTAAGTCGTCTCGTGTTGTCTCCAAGCATGAAGGGCGTCACCACGGCCAAGGCCGAGTCGTTGTGCGGTTCGTAGGCTGGCCGCACACATCGCTGCCGGTCTGTGACTCCCAGTAGCCCATTCGTGTGATCCTCCACAAGAGGTTTGTACCCCCTTAGGTGATATGTCGGATTACCAACCGACCGCAGGGATCAGTGGCGTAAACCCACAGCAATGGTCACGTTCCTGCAGGACTCCGTTCGGGGGCATCATCGGTGGCGTTCCGTCACCCCCAAAGTCCTAGGAGTTCTCCATGACTGCGATCACCGCCGCTAGCCAAAGTTGGAACGACGCCCCGAGCAACGGGTGGAACTTCGCCCCGAGCAACGGGTGGAAATTCACGCCGAGCAACGGGTGGAAATTCACGCCGAGCAACGGGTGGAACTTCGCCCCGAGCAACGGGTGGAACTTCGCCCCGAGCAACGGGTGGAACTGAGCGTCCCGCGGCCCGGCCGCCACAGGTAGGGGATCCGTCGCGCCACGCCTGCCGGGCTGGAGCGCACCGGCCAGATTGATCTGTATGGCTCCAGCCGCGTCCGCCGGTTGGGCGCTAGAGTCCATCGCGTCCCGTGTGGCCATGGCACCATGGTCCCGTTTCCGGCCACGGCGAGGAGGAGCGGCGGGCCATGAGTGCGTCCCATACGACGAAGGGCGGCAACTCGCCGTCCCGGCGCCGTGTGTGGCTGTTCATCGCCAGCCTCGCGGTCGTCTCGGCCGCGCTGTGGCTGGCCGCGCCGCCGCTGACAGGGTTCGGCGGCGGATTGATCCCCTGGGCCGCCATCGCGGTGGTCTTCGGCCTGGTCGAGGTCAGCAAGCTGCAGTTCGAGGTGCGCCGCCAGGCGTGGTACTTCGCGCTCGCCGATATCCCGATCATCCTGGCCCTGTTCCTGCTCGAGCCGCGCGCCGGCCTGCTGGCGCGGCTGCTGCCCGCGGTCGTGGTCGTCGGCCTGCGCCGCACCGCGCTGGCGAAGAAGCTGTTCAACATCACGCTGTTCTCTCTCGACCAGGCGGTGGCCTACCTGGCGTTCGCCCGGCTCGGCACCCACGACCCGGCCAACCCGCGGGACTGGCTCGCCGCGTTCGTCGCGGTGCTGCTGTTCGACCTGGTGGGCGCGACCTGCGTGTATGTCGTCATCTCCCTCAGCGAGGGCCGGCTGACCCGGTCGCAGCTCGCCGCCACGTTCGCGCCCAACCTCGTCATCGCGCCGTTCAGCACGGCATGCGCGCTCATCGTCCTGCTCCTGATGGTGCGCATCGACGTCCGGGCCATCTTCCTGATCCTGGGCCTGTGCACGGCTGTCGTCGTCGGGTACCGGGCGTACGCCCGGGTGGTGCGCCAGCACGCCACGCTGGGACAGATCTACGAGTTCACCCAGTCACTGGACCGGGGCTCGCTCGACAGCGCCAGGCTGGCCGCGGCCCTGGACCGGGTCCGCGAGTTGTTCAACGCCACCACGGCACTGCTGTACCTGAAGGCAGCCGCGGAGCCGCCGCTCACGGTCAGCTCGCACGAGCCCGACGCCGCCGAGGCCCGGGACGCGCGCGACTTCGACGACGCCATCGTGCAGCGCGCGCTGGTCTCGTCCGCGGCCATCCGGGTCAGCCAGCGCGGGGCGACCGAGGTGGACCGGCGGGCGCTGCTGGCCAGGGCCGCGTCGGAGGTGGTCGTCGTCTCCTTCCGGCTGGGCGCGACCACGACCGGCTACGTCGAGCTCCGTGACCGGCTGAGCAGCACCTCCTCGTTCGCGGACGACGATCTCCGTTCTCTGGAGAACATCGTGGCGCACCTGGCCTCCGCCATCGAGAACCAGCAGTTGGTCGACCAGTTGCGGCACGATGCGTACCACGACCGGTTGACCGGGTTGCCGAATCGCGAGCGGTTCGTGCAGGCGGTGGACGAGGCGATCGGGGCGGCGAAGAAGACCGGCGGGGTCGCCGCCGTCATGCTGCTGGACCTCGATGCGTTCAAGGACGTCAACGACGCGCTCGGGCACGACTACGGCGACGAGCTCCTGATCATGGTGGGGGAGCGGCTGCGCGAGGACCAGCCGGCGGGCGGGCTGGCGGCCCGGATGGGCGCCGACGAGTTCGCCATGCTGTCCCCGGCGGTGGACCTGGGCGGGGCGCTGAGCCGGGCGCAGCACCTGCGCGAGGCGCTGGGCCGGCCGTACTCGCTGGCCGGCCTGACCGTCGAGGTCGGCATGTCGGTCGGGGTGTCCGTCGCGCCGGAGCACGCGCACACCGGCGGCGCGCTGATGCAGCGGGCCGACGTGGCGCTGTCGCACGCCAAGGCCACCGGCCGGCCGGTGAGCAGCTACCTGCCCAGTATGGAGCAGGCCACCGTGCACAGGCTGCAGCTCGCCACCCAGCTCCGCGAGGCGATCAACGCCGGGCAGATCCAGGTGTACTACCAGCCGAAGCTGGCGCTGGCGACCCGCGACCTGGTCGGCGTCGAGGCGCTGGTCCGCTGGCAGCACCCGGAGTACGGGTCGGTGATGCCGGACGAGTTCGTGCCGCTGGCCGAGCGCACCGGGCTCATCGGACCGCTGACCCGGCACGTGCTCAAGACCGCGCTGACCCAGTGCCAGGCCTGGCTGGCCCGCGACATGCGCATCGCGGTCGCGGTCAACCTGAGCGTGAAGAACCTGCTGGACACCACCTTCCCGGAGAACGTGTTCGCGCTGCTGGAGGAGTTCGGGGTGCCCGCCGACCTGCTCACCTTCGAGATCACCGAGTCCAGCGTGATGAGCGACCCGGAGCGGTCGCTGCCGGTGCTGCACCGCCTGCACGAACACGGCATCGGGCTGTCCATCGACGACTTCGGCACCGGTTACTCCTCGCTGGCCTACCTGCGCCGGCTGCCGGTGGACGAGGTGAAGATCGACAAGGTGTTCGTGCTCGGCATGGGCACCGACCTGGGCGACATGGCCATCGTGCGGGCCATCGTGGAACTGGGCCGCAGCCTGACGCTGAAGGTGGTCGCCGAGGGCGTCGAGGATGAGTTGGCGCGCGACCTGCTGTCCGGTATGGGCTGCGACGTCATCCAGGGCTTCCTGGTCAGCCGGGCGCTGCCCGCCGAGCGGCTGGACACCTGGCTCTCCGCCCGTACCTCGCTCGGACCGCTGCTGCCCGGCATCCAGGGCCGCCGCCCGCAGCTGACCGGCTGAACGTCAGCCGTACACCTCTCGCCGGTGCCCGATCTCCACAACGAGCACAATGAGCACAATGAGCCGGTCATCCTCGACGGTGTAGATCACCCGCCAGTCGCCGACCCGGATCCGCAACGCGCCGTGACGGCCCACGAGCGCCTTCGCGCCGTGCGGTCGGGGCTCGTCGCAGAGTGCGTCGGTGGCTACCTTGATCCTCTTTGCGGCGGTCTGGTCGAGCTTTCGGAGAACTTTGGCGGCGGCCGGCGTCATCCTGACGGTGTAGCGGCGGCTCACGGTGCGGTGCCGCGCTGCGGTTCGTCACCCAGGCCGAGTTCCGCCCAGACCTGTTCAGCCGGGATCGTCGGCGCGCCCGCCTCGATCTCTGCGTACGCGGCTTCGGCGGCAGCCACGTCCGCGGCGTCCTCCACCTCCTCGATGAGCGCGTCGATGACGCTGCGGACACGCTCGCGGGTGGCCTCGTCGGCATCCGCGACGCTCCTCCACAGTTGCCCGCACGCCTCGGCGGTGGCCACCTCGCGCGCCTTGGCCTCGTCCGCGGCCAGTTGGGTGGCGGACACGATCGCGGCCAGCCGGCGCCCACGGCGGGTCAGGTAGGTGACGGTGCCCGCATACGCCGCCCGGTTCACCACGTCGGCGAGGTGCTCCCTGGCCTCGGAGATCGGCATCTCCGCCGCAGGTTCGGTCATGGGTGTAGCGTACGGAACGTACGACCCGTACAACAAGGTTGATGCTCCGGCGACGGCGCGGATCCGGTTTTTGCCGGGCAGGTCGTCTTGTGTACCCTGGCGGGGCGCTTCAGGGTGCCCTCTTAGCTCAGTCGGCAGAGCGTCTCCATGGTAAGGAGAAGGTCTAGGGTTCGATTCCCTAAGAGGGCTCTGCGCTGGCCAACCGGCCGGTGACGGCGGAGTAGCTCAGGCGGTAGAGCAAGCGGCTCATAATCGCTGTGTCGCCGGTTCGAGTCCGGCCTCCGCTACGAGGTGCCCGGCACACCCGGGCCCTTTGCCATGCACGCAGGCCGCCCGCGGCCACCCGAAGGTTGTACCACCGAAGAGAAGGGCACTCCATCGTGGCTGCCACCGATGTCCGTCCGAAGATCACCATGGCCTGCCAGGAGTGCAAGCACCGCAACTACATCACCCGGAAGAACCGGCGCAACGACCCGGACCGGATGGAGCTGAAGAAGTTCTGCCCCAACTGCCGCCGGCACACCGCGCACCGCGAGACCCGCTAGCCCGGCGGCCGGCATGGCACTGGACGCGAGGTTCATCGGGCGCAGCTACCCGCCGACCGAGCCGTACGAGGTGGGTCGCGAGAAGATCCGCGACTTCGCGATGGCGATCGGGGACAACAACCCCGCGTACCACGACCCCGACGCGGCCAAGGCGCTGGGCCACCCGGACGTGATCGCGCCGCCGACGTTCCCGGTGATCGTCGGCTTCCTCGCCTCGCGGCAGCTCATCGCCGACCCGGCGCTCGGGGTGGACTACAGCCGGGTGGTGCACGGCGAGCAGCGCTTCGTCTACACCCGCCCCGTCCGCGCCGGTGACCGGCTGACCGCGGTGCTGACCGTGGACAACATCCGGCAGGCCGCCGGCAACGACCTCCTCAGCACCCGGGCCGAGATCTCCACCGCGGACGGCGAGCCGGTGGTCACGGTCTACTCGACGACCGTGGTCCGTGGGGAGGGCAAGTGACCAGCACCGTCCGGTACGACGACGTCGAGGTGGGCACCGAACTGCCCGCGCAGCGGTTTCCGGTGCAGCGCGTCAACCTGATCATGTACGCCGGCGCCGCCGGCGACTTCAACCCGATCCACTGGAACGAGCGGTTCGCCACCTCGGTGGGCCTGCCGGACGTGATCGCCCACGGGATGCTCACCATGGCGGAGGCGGCCCGGGTGGTCACCGACTGGGTCGGCGACCCGGGCGCGCTGGTCGACTACGGCGTGCGCTTCTCCAAGCCGGTGGTCGTACCGGACGACGGCCGCGGCGCCGAGTTGGCGGTGAGCGGCACGGTGGTGGAGAAGCTGGACGGCAACCGTGTCGCGGTGGAGCTGGTGGCCCGCTCCGGCGCGGACAAGGTGCTGACCAAGGCGCGCGCCGTCGTCCAGCTCTGAGTACCGGCCGGCCGATGCCCTGCGGTCGCGCCTGCGTCACGGGCGGGTCTCGGCTCGGTCCAGGCGGTTCGGCCGGTCGTTGGCGCCCGATACGGTGACCGCTATGCGGCGTACCCTGCGGACGGCGGCAGTGCTGCTGGCCGGTCTGCTGGCCAGCTCCTGCTCCGGATCGCCGGCGGGGTCGAACCCGTCGCCGTCCAGCCCGGCGACGGCCGGCCCAGGCACGGCCCGGCCATCGCCTACCGGGTCGTGTCCGGCCAGGTACGCCGACCCGGACCCCAACCGGCCCCGGATCACGCTGACCTTCGACGCCTCGGCCGACCTCGGCACGGTGACGGGCACCGAGGGGGTGCGGTTCGTACCGGACCTGCCGGTGCGCGAGCTGGTCTTCCGGCTGACCCCCAACGGGCCCACGTCGTACCCGGCGGGCACCTCGCTCACCGTGCAGAAGGCCACCGCGGACCCGGCCGGCGGCGCCTTCCGGTACGAGCAGGCCGGCGCGCCGTCCGGCAGCCTCGGCGGGGTGCTGGTGATCCCGCTCGGCCGCACGGTGCCGGCCGGTGAGCCGGTCACCGCCGACATCAGCTTCACCCTCACCCTCGCCAACGCGGCGTTCGAGCGGTTCGGCCGGGCCGGGCGGCTGGCCTGGTTCGGCTCCGGGCAGCCGCTGTTCGCCTGGGAGCGGGGGGTCGGCTGGCACCGCGAGGCGCTGGCGAAGTGGATCGGCGAGTCGGCGACCAGCGAGGCGGCCGACATCGACCTGACCGTGACCGCGCCGGGCTGGGCCACCGTGCTGAGCAGCGGGGTGCAGGACGCGCCGGCGGACGTGGACGGCGGGCGGCGCCGCTGGCACGCCGTGGCCGCCACCGCGCGGGACGTGGCGGTGAGCGTCGGCGAGCTGAGGACCGTCTCCGCCGACCTGGGTGGTACGAAGATCACCGCGGGCGCGGCGGACGACAGCGGCGCGCGGGAGGTGCTGGAGCAGATCCGGCGGGCGGTCACCGAGCTGGCCAGGCGGTTCGGGCCGTTCCCCTTCCTGGCGCTGAACGTGACGCTGCTGCCCACGTGGGGCGGCGGCATCGAGTACCCCGGGGCGATCCTGCTGTTCGGCAGCTCCAGTTGGGTGGACACCCACGAGACCGCGCACCAGTGGTTCTACGCGATGGTGGGCGACTCGCAGTCGCGCGACCCGTGGCTCGACGAGGCGTTCGCCACCTTCGCCGAGCAGGTCGTGGACGTCTCGTCCACCGGCGGCTCGGTGCAGCAGCCGGGGGACGTCGGCGCCGGGATCAACGACTTCCCGAACATGGGCGCATACTTCGCCACCGTGTACGGCAAGGGCTCCGCGGCGCTGCACCAGGCACGGCTGGCCGCCGGCCCGGACCGGTTCGACGCCGCGATCCGGTGCTACGTCAACGCCAACGCCTGGCGGATCGCCCGCCCGGGCGACCTGGCCGCGGCGCTGAAGGACCTGCCGGCCGCCCTGGACGTCCTCCGCAAGGCGCACGCCCTGCGCTGACAGGCAGGCTGCCCTGACAGACAGGCTGCCCTGACAGACAGGCTGCCCTGACAGACAGGCTGCCCTGACAGACAGGCTCAGCCGAGCAGCTTGCCCAGCCGGGTGACGCCCTCGACCAGGTCCTCGTCGCCAAGCGCGTACGACAGCCGCAGATAGCCCGGGGTGCCGAACGCCTCGCCGGGCACCACCGCCACCTCAGCCTCCTCGAGAACCACCTCTGCCAGTTCGGCAGACGTCCGCGGGGTGCGCCCTCGCAGCTCCCCGCCGAGCAGCGCCTTCACCGACGGGTAGGCGTAGAAGGCGCCCAGCGGCTCCGGGCAGGCAACGCCCGGGATCTCGTTGAGCATCCGCACCATGGTCCGCCGGCGCCGGTCGAACGCCTCCCGCATGGTGGCCACCGCGGACAGGTCGCCCGACACGGCGGCCAGCGCGGCGCGCTGCGGCACGTTGGCCACGTTCGAGGTTGCGTGCGACTGCAGGTTGGTGGCCGCCCGCACCACGTCGGACGGGCCGATCAGCCAGCCGACCCGCCAGCCGGTCATGGCGTAGGTCTTGGCGACCCCGTTGACGACCACGCAGGTGTCGGCCAGTTCGGGTACCACCGCCGGCATCGAGACGTGCCGTGCGCCGCCGTACACCAGGTGCTCGTAGATCTCGTCGGTGAGCACCCAGATGCCGTGCCGGTGCGCCCAGCGGCCGATCGCCTCCACCTGCTCGGGCGGGTACACCGCGCCGGTCGGGTTGGACGGCGAGCAGAACAGCAGCACCTTGGTCCGCTCGGTGAGGGCGGCGTCCAGCGCCTCGACCGAGGCCAGGTACCCGGTGGTCTCGTCGGTCGGCACCTCGACCGCCACGCCGCCGGCCAGGGCGATCGCCTCCGGGTACGTGGTCCAGTACGGCGCCGGCAGCAGCACCTCGTCGCCGGGGTCGAGCAGCGTGGCGAACGCCTCGTACACGGCCATCTTGCCGCCGTTGGTGACCAGCACCTGGCCGGCGTCCACCGCGAAGCCGGAGTCGCGCAGCGTCTTGGTGGCGATCGCCTGCCGCAGCTCGGGCAGCCCGCCGGCCGGGGTGTAGCGGTGGTTCTTCGGGTCGCGGCAGGCAGCCACCGCGGCATCGACGACGTAGTCCGGGGTGGCGAAGTCGGGCTCGCCGGCGCCGAAGCCGATGACCGGGCGGCCGGCCGCCTTGAGCGCCTTGGCCTTGGCGTCCACGGCCAGCGTGGCGGACCCGGCGATGCCACCGATTCGGGCTGATATGCGGTTCGAGGGCATGCTCCGGAGTCTGTCATCCCGGGCCCGGGTCGGCGAAACTCACCTCGCCCGGGCGGCCGGTTGGAGTGAGCGGCCAAGGTTCCGTACACTGCGTTACCTGGGGCGTACCGCCTCTGACCCGTCATGGCCTCGACAGCCCGGCGGACGGTGTCGGTGCGAGCCGAAGGGGCGTGGCTCAATTGGCAGAGCAGCGGTCTCCAAAACCGCAGGTTGCAGGTTCGAGTCCTGTCGCCCCTGCACCAGGCCACCGATGTCGTGGCACCCGGCCACGACGGCTCGTGGCGTTGATGGAGGAGAGGATCGCGTGACGACAACCACCGCGCCGAAGCCTGCCGGCAAACCGGCCGAGCGGTCCGGCCAGGGGCCGGTGCGTCGTCTGACCCGGTTCATCCGCGAGGTCATCGCCGAGTTGTCCAAGGTGATCTGGCCGACCCGGAAGGAGCTGGTCACCTACACCGTCGTAGTGATCGTCTTCGTGTCGATCATGGTGGCGCTGGTCGCCGGCCTCGACATCCTCTTCGCCAAGGGCGTGCTGGTCATCTTCGGCTGACGCCGTCCCGCAGTACCCGAACCATCGTGAAGGAGAACCAACGCGTGCCCGAGTTCGACGAGATCCGCACCTCCGCGCAGGAGGCGCCGCTCGACGCACCGGCCCCGAGGCAGGACGCCGAGCGGGACGTCCTCGCCGAGTCGGCCGACGCGGCGACGGTGCCCCCGACGCCGGAGACTGCGGAGACCGACGTCGCGGAGTCGGGCGTGACGGCCGCCGCGGACGTACCGGCCGAGGAGCCGGACCCGGTCGAGCCTGTGTCGGTGGAGCCTGCGCCGGTCGAGGAGGCCGAGCCGGTCGCGGAGGCTGCGCCGGTCGCGGAGCCTGAGCCGGTCGAGGAGCCTGAGCCGGTCGCGGAGGCCGCGCCGGTCGAGGAGCCTGAGCCCGACCCGCGGGAGGAGCTGCGCACCATGCTGCGCCGGCAGCCCGGCGACTGGTACGTCGTGCACTCCTACGCCGGCTACGAGAACAAGGTCAAGACCAACCTCGAGACCCGGATCAACTCCCTCGACATGGAGGACTACATCTTCCAGATCGAGGTGCCGACCGAGGAGGTCACCGAGGTCAAGAACGGCAAGCGGCAGACCGTGCTGCGCAAGGTCTACCCGGGCTACATCCTGGTCCGGATGGATCTCAACGACGAGTCGTGGAGCGCGGTGCGGAACACCCCGGGCGTCACCGGCTTCGTCGGTGCCACGTCTCGGCCGTCGCCGCTGCTGCTGGACGAGGTCGTGAAGATCCTCGCCCCGGCCGTGGAGAAGAAGGCCGAGCGGCCGCAGGTGCGGGTGGTGGACTTCGAGGTCGGCGAGTCGGTCACCGTCATGGACGGCCCGTTCGCCACGCTGCCGGCCACCATCAACGAGATCAACCCCGAGCAGCAGAAGCTCAAGGTGCTCGTGTCGATCTTCGGCCGGGAGACGCCGGTCGAGCTGTCGTTCAACCAGGTTTCCAAGATCTAGTACGAGGCGTGCCGAACGCCGAGTGGGAGTAAGAGAGACAGCATGCCTCCGAAGAAGAAGAAGATCTCCGCGCTCATCAAGCTGCAGATCAACGCCGGTGCGGCCACGCCGGCCCCGCCGGTCGGTCCGGCACTGGGCCAGCACGGCGTCAACATCATGGAGTTCTGCAAGGCGTACAACGCCGCTACCGAGTCGCAGCGCGGCAACGTCGTGCCGGTGGAGATCACGGTGTACGAGGACCGCTCGTTCACCTTCGTCACCAAGACGCCGCCGGCCGCCCGGCTGCTGCTCAAGGCCGCCGGGGTGGAGAAGGGCAGCGGTGAGCCGCACAAGACGAAGGTCGCCACGGTGACCCGCGAGCAGGTGCGCGAGATCGCCGCGCAGAAGCTCGACGACCTGAACGCGTACGACGTGGACCAGGCCGAGAAGATCATCGCCGGCACCGCCCGGTCGATGGGCATCACCGTCCGGGGCTGATCCACGGCGCCAGGCAACGACACGGGTGCCAGCAAACGACACGGGTGCCAGCAACGACGTGGGAGGGACGGCCGCAGAGCCGTCCCGCCGGACCACAAGGAGGAACGGAACGTGAAGCACAGCAAGGCGTACCGCAGGGCCGCGGAGCTGGTCGACCGGGCGAAGGTGTACAGCCCGGTGGAGGCCGCGAAGCTGGTCAAGGAGACCTCGCCGACCAGGTTCGACGCGACCGTCGAGGTGGCGCTGCGGCTCGGGGTGGACCCGCGCAAGGCCGACCAGATGGTCCGCGGCACCGTCAACCTGCCGCACGGGACCGGCAAGACCGCCCGGGTGATCGCCTTTGCCGCCGGTGACAAGGCGGTCGAGGCCGAGCTGGCCGGTGCGGACGAGGTCGGCTCCGAGGACCTGGTCGCGCGCATCCAGGGGGGCTGGCTGGACTTCGACGCCGCCGTCGCCACCCCGGACCAGATGGCGAAGGTCGGCCGGATCGCACGCATCCTCGGCCCGCGCGGCCTCATGCCGAACCCGAAGACCGGCACGGTGACCATGGATGTCGCCAAGGCGGTGCAGGACATCAAGGGCGGCAAGATCAACTTCCGGGTGGACAAGCAGGCGAACCTGCACTTCGTCATCGGCAAGGCGAGTTTCGACACCGAGAAGCTGGTGGAGAACTACGCCGCCGCGCTGGACGAGGTGCTGCGGGTCAAGCCGTCCACGGCCAAGGGGAAGTACCTGAAGAAGGTCAGCTTCGCCTCGACCATGGGCCCCGGCATCCAGGTGGACCCGAACCGCACCCGCAACCTGCTGAGCGAGGAAGCCCCGGCTTCCTGACCGACCGGAGACCTTCGCCCTGCCGGGCCGTCCGGGTGAGGATGGCCTGGTGCTGTCCTGGACCGGGCTGAGCCCCCGCCGCCGGCTGCTGTTCGGCGTGGTCGGGCTGGTGGTCGCGGCGCTGGTCGCGGTACTCGTGGTGCGTGCCGTGGCCCGGGCCGGGCGCCCGACCGCGGCACCCGACCGGGACACACCCGGCCCGGTGCTGCTCATCCCCGGGTACGGCGGCGGGCGGGAGGCGCTGACCGTGCTGGCCGGTCGGATCCGGGCCACCGGGCGGCAGGCCGAGGTGCTCGCGCTTCCCGGCGACGGCACCGGCGACCTGGCCCTGCAGGCGGAGGTGCTGCAGGCCGCGGTGCTCAAGCTGCTGGCCGCCGGGGCGCCGTCGGTGGACGTGGTGGGGTACTCCGCGGGCGGCGTGGTGGCGCGGTTGTGGGTGGCCCGGCACGACGGCGCGCACCTCGCCCGCCGGGTGGTCACAATCGGCGCGCCGCTGCATGGCGCCACGCTCGCCGCGCTCGGCGCCTCGATGGGCAACGGGGTGTGCCCGCCAGCCTGCCAGCAGCTCGTACCCGGCAGCGCCCTGCTCGCCGACCTGGACCGCGACCCGGTGCCGGCCGGACTCGGCTGGCTGTCGCTGTGGACCGCCAACGACGAGACGGTCACCCCGCCGGACTCGGCCCGGCTGGCCGGCGCCACCAATGTCGAACTGCAGGCGGTGTGCCGGGACGCGGTGGTGCAGCACGGCGCCCTGCCCACCGACCCGCTGGTCACCGGCATCGTGCTGCGCGCGCTCGCCGCCGCCCCGCTGGTCGCCCCCACCGCAGCCGACTGCGCCGCACTCCGCCGCGAGGGCGCCGGCTAGCTCGTGATGTCGCGGGTGGCGAAGTTCGCCCAGGCGGCGCCCAGCAGCAGCACCACGTACACCGCCTGGATCCCGATGCCGCGCTCGATGCCGCGCCAGAAGATCGGGTTCCGGAAGAAGTCCACCCAGGCCAGCCAGTAGTTGGTCGGCAGGTACGGCTTGATCGACGAGGCGGCGTCCAGGGTGACCAGCACCTCGCTGGCCACCAGCGCGGCCAGTGCACCGAGCGCGGCGCCCAGCGCGGAGTCGGTCAGCGTGGACAGGAACAGCGCGATGGCGCCCACCCCGAGCATGGAGACCGCGATGTAGCCGATCGCGCCGGCCAGCCGCAGCGCCAGCTCTGCGGGGGACAGCGCGATGCCGGACAGCGACGTGACGCCGCCGGGCTGGCCCACCGCGGCCGGCGTCCCGTTGCCGAACAGCAGCACACCGACGACGTAGGAGGTGACCGCGACGGCCAGCACCGCGACCAGCACGTACACGATCATCGCGACCAGTTTCGCCACCAGCAGGCGGGTGCGGCCCACCGGGCGCAGCAGCAGGTAGCGCAGGGTGCCGATGCTCGCCTCGCCGGCCACCGAGTCGCCGGCCACCACCGCGACGGCCACCGGCAGGAACACCGGCAGCACGATGGCCAGCGCGGCGGCCGGGTACAGCGACCCGTTGTGCAGCACCGCGGACAGGAACGCGGCGCCCTGTCCCGGCGGCGGCGCCACATGCGTGGCGCGGAGCAGCACCGCCACGATGGCCGGCAGCGCGCAGATCAGCAGCACGCTGACCCAGATCCGGGGCCGGCGCAGCAGCTTGCCGAGCTCGACCCGGATCACGGTGCGGCGTCCGGGTCGTGGTCCCCCGAAGCGGCGTCCACCCGGCCAGGGTCCGTCCGGTCGGCGTCGACGCGGTCGGCGTCGACGCGGTCGGCGTGGCGCCCGTAGGCGTGGACCCGGTCGGCGTCGATCCGGTCAGCGCTGGTGGTGGTCAGCGACAGAACCACCTGTTCGAGGGAACGCCGTTCGGCGGCGATCTCCGCCACCCGGACTCCTCCGCCGACCAGCAGCGCGTTCAGCTCGGCCGGGTCGGCGTGCCGCACCACCAGCCGCCGGCCGTCCCGCTCCTCCACCCGACCGTCCAGCAGGGCCACCGCCGCGGCCGGATCGGGGCTGTCCACGACGACCCGCCCGGTGGGCGCCCGCAGCGCGGCCAGGTCTTCCTGCAGCACCAGCCGGCCGCGGTCCACCACGCCGACCCGGGTGCACAGCAGCTCCACCTCGGCGAGCAGGTGGCTGGACAGGAACACGGTCGTGCCGGCGGCGTTCAGCTCGGCCAGCAGCTCGCGGATCTCGTGGATGCCGCGCGGGTCCAGCCCGTTGGTCGGCTCGTCCAGCACCAGCAGTCTCGGGGTACGCAGCAGCGCCGCGGCCAGCCCGAGGCGCTGCCGCATGCCGAGGGAGTACGCCTTGACCGGCCGCCGGTCGATGCCGGCCAGCCCGACCCGTTCCAGCGTCTCTTCGATCCGGCGCCGGCGGTCCCGGCGGCCACTCAACCGCGGCCGGGCGAGGTCCACCCGCCGGGGATCTGCGGTACCGATATGCCGGGGACCGGCGGTGTCCACCTGCCGGGGACCGGCGGCGTCGATCAGCCGCAGGTTGGTCCGGCCGGACAGGTGCGGGTACGCGGCCGGACCCTCGACCAGCGCGCCGATGTCCGGGAGCACATCCCGGACCCGGCGCGGCACCGGGCGGCCCAGCACCTCGATCTCACCGCTGGTGGCGTACACCAGCCCGAGCAGCAGGCGGATCAGGGTGGTCTTGCCCGACCCGTTCGGCCCCAGGAACCCGTACCGGTCGCCCTCCCGGACGTCGAGGTCCACCGAGTCCACGGCCAGCGTCCGGCCGTACCACTTGGTCAGTCCGCGGGTGACGATCACGGGACCACCCGGATCCGGCCGTCCAGCTCGGTGACCGCCCGGGTGAGCAGCGCGGGGGAGTCCAGGCCGGCGAGCAGGTAGGTGCGGCGGACGCCCTGGAACCGCGCCACCAGCACCGACAGCAGCGGGGTGGCGAACGCCACGGCGGTACCGTCCCCGGGCAGCGGCACGGTCGCGCCGCCCGCGTCGCGCAGCCCGGCCAGCGCCGCGCCGCCGAGCCCCCGCGGCAGCGGCAGCACCACGAACGCGGACAGCCCGCCGCCGTACACACCGACCGCGTCGAACCCGTCCGGCAGTGGTCGGCGCGCCCGGCCGGCCAGCGACTCCGGCAGCACCCCGAAGCCGAAGGTGCCCACCGCGGACGCCAGGTCCGGTGTCTCGGTGGAGTCGTACGCGGCGCCGGCCGGCAGGTGCGGCTGCAGCGTGCCCTCCGCCGGGGCGCGCTGCGCCACGTCGAGGAACCGGCTGCTCAGCACCGGCGACGACCCGCCGCGCCCGGTCACCTCCACCTGCAGCGGCAGCCCGCTCGCCGGGTCGGCCCACACGTCCACCGCGCCGATGGTCGTCTCCGCATCGGCCGGCGTGAGCCGCAGTCCGGCGGCGTCCACCCCCGCGACCCGGCGGGCCGGCAGTGAGCTGACCGGGTCGCCGGCCGCGACGGTCAGCAGCCGCCGGGCCAGCTCCGGCGGCACCAGGTCGGCCGGGCGGGGCAGCCGCAGCGGCGGGTCGCCGATGATCTGGGTGAGCACGTTCGCGCCGTAGTCCCAGACGTACTCCAGCCCGGGCCAGGTCCGGTACAGGTCCCGCTCGGCGCCGGCCAGCCCGATCTCGTCCACCCGCCACCGGTCCGGCCCGGCGTACCAGGCGCGCAGGTGCACGGTGCTGTTCAGCAGCTTGGTCACGTCGGACAGCTGCGGCAGGTCCGGGATGCCCAGCCGGCCGGTGCTCTCCGCGTACCCCTGGTACGGCTGGCCGGCCGAGCCCAGGATGCGCTGCCGCAGGTCCTCCGCGCCGACCGGGCCACCACGTGCCGGCAACGCGCCGACCAGCGGGGGCAGCGCGACCGCCACCGCCGCCGCCGCGGCCACCACCAACCAGCGGCGGAGCGCCTGTTTGCCGACAACGCCCACGCCATCCACCGTACGGGGAGCCGCGTTCGGGGACGGTTAACGTTCAACCACGGCTCTGTCCCGGCTGGCGGGACGTGAACGGTAGAACCGCCGACTCGCCTGACAGCCGCGAGTTAGCGTGGCGGGGTGACGGTACGGGACCACCGGTTCGGCCGGGTGTTCAACTTCCGCGACCTCGGCGGCTATCCGACCCGCGACGGACGCGCGGTCCGCTGGCGGCGGCTGTACCGCTCGGACTCGCTGCACGCGCTCGCCGAGGCTGACCAGGGGGCATTCCAGGCGCTCGGCATCCGTACCGTGCTGGACCTGCGCCGCCCGTCCGAGATCGAGCGGGACGGTCGGGTGCCGGACTGGAACGGCGTCGCGTGGCGGCACCTGTACCTGCGGCACCGCGAGTGGAGCCACACGCCGTACCGCCGCGGCGCCGACGTGGTCCGCTACCTCGCCGACCGGTACCGCGACATGGCCGAGGAGAGTGCCGCCGGGCTGGCCGCGGCGGTGGCACTGATCGCCGACCCGCGGGCCGCCCCGGTGGTCGTGCACTGCGTCGCCGGCAAGGACCGCACCGGGGTGGTGTGCGCCCTCACGCTGTCGCTGCTCGGGGTCTGCGACGAGGACATCGCCGCCGAGTACGCGCTGTCCGCGGCGAACCTGCGGCGCTTCGTCGACCTGCTGCCGGCCGGGAACCCCGATCGCTTCGACCCGAACGCGATCCCGCTGGAGACTCCGGCCACGGTGATGCTCGCCTTCCTGGAGGAGTTGCGGGCCAGGCACGGGTCGGTCCAGCGGTACCTGGCCGACTCCGGCCTGCCGGCCGACCGGGTCGAGGCTCTGCGGGCGCACCTGCTGGAGTAGTACTGCTGTTTTGCGCCGACGGCGGGCCGGCACGTACCCTCATTCCAGTTCCACCCCACAGACCGCTGGTTGTCGTGCGCACGCGCGCGACCGAAGGCCCCGCAGGAGCGGGCGGCCCGCGCAGGGAGGACGGATGCCAGACCGGCCGGATTCGGCCGGCGAAGCCCCGTGCGCCCCCGCGCCGGGGCGTCTCTCTTCTCCGGGCCGGGCCCGACCGGCCAGGAGGATGAGAGAGGAGGGTCATGGCGAAGCCCGAAAAGACCGCCGCGGTCACCGAGATAACCGAACGATTCCGGGATTCGCAGGCCGCGGTTCTCACCGAGTACCGGGGCCTGACGATGGCGCAGCTGTCCGAACTGCGGCACTCGCTGGGTCGGCAGACGACGTACGCCGTCGTGAAGAACACGCTGACAAAGCGCGCCGCCCAGGATGCCGGGGTCGACGGCCTGGAGGACTGGCTGTCCGGTCCCACCGCGATCGCGTTCATCAAGGGCGACCCGGTCGAAGCGGCCAAGGGGCTGCGCACGTTCGCGCGCACCCACCCGCTGCTGGTGATCAAGGGCGGCCTGTTCGAGGGCCGCACGTTGTCCGCCGAGGAGGTCAACCAGATCGCCGACCTGGACTCGCGCGAGGTGCTGCTGGCCAAGCTCGCCGGTGCGATGAAGGCGAAGACGGCCCAGGCCGCCGCGCTGTTCCAGGCTCCGCTGTCCCAGGCCGCCCGGCTGGTGCAGGCGCTGGCCGACAAGCTGGCGGACAAGGTTGCCGCCGAGAACTCGGCCGCAACCGCCGACGCCGAGCCGGCCGGCGAGGGCGCGCCGGCCGCGGACGAGGCACCCGCCGGGGTCTGATCCGGCATCCACACGACGTACCCGCACCGCATAGAGGACGAAAGGACACCGCCGCCATGGCGAAGCTCAGCACCGAAGAACTGCTCGACAGCTTCAAGGAGATGACGCTCCTGGAGCTGTCGGAGTTCGTGAAGAAGTTCGAGGAGACCTTCGACGTCACTGCCGCCGCTCCGGTCGCGGTCGCCGCCCCGGGCGCCGGTGGCGGTGCCGCCGTGGCCGAGGCCCCCGAGGAGAAGGACGAGTTCGACGTCGTCCTCGAGGCGGCCGGCGAGAAGAAGATCCAGGTCATCAAGGAGGTGCGTACGCTCACCAGCCTGGGCCTGAAGGAGGCCAAGGACCTGGTCGACGGCGCGCCGAAGCCGGTCCTGGAGAAGGTCACCAAGGAGGCCGCGGAGAAGGCGAAGGCGCAGCTCGAGGGTGCCGGCGCCACGGTCACCCTGAGGTAACGACGCCGCAACCGCGGTACGGATTCACCGGGGCGGTCATCCCATACGGGGTGACCGCCCCGGCGCTCGTTCTGTCCTGTTCCGACATGTCCGTGCGTCGGCGTCCTGATCGCCGGGCAGCCACCGTCCATCTTCGCGACACCGGTGAGTAACCACCGGGCGAGTCCGTCGTTGGGCCGAACGTCCCCCCCTCGGGCTCCTGCGTGTGCTCTCCATGGGTGAGGGCGGCGGAGTCGTGAGGAGCAGGACGTGGGCGAGGAGATCCGGGTCGAAGGGCTGACGAAGTCCTTCGGGCGACAGATGATCTGGGCCGACATCACCCTGACGCTGCCGCCGGGTGAGATCTCGGTGCTCCTGGGTCCGTCGGGCACCGGCAAGTCGGTGTTCCTCAAGTCGCTGGTCGGACTGCTCAAGCCCGAGCGCGGCCACATCTTCATCCGCGACGTGGACCTGGTGCGCTGCTCGGAGCGCAAGCTCTACCAGACCCGCAAGCTGTTCGGGGTGCTGTTCCAGGACGGTGCGCTGTTCGGCTCGATGAACCTCTACGACAACATCGCCTTCCCGCTGCGCGAACACACCAGGAGGCGCGAGCAGGAGATCCGCCGGATCGTCCTGGAGAAGATGGAGATGGTGGGCCTGCTCGGCGCCGAGGCCAAGCTGCCGGGCGAGATCTCCGGAGGCATGCGCAAGCGTGCCGGGCTGGCCAGGGCGCTGGTGCTCGACCCCGAGATCATCCTGTTCGACGAGCCGGACTCCGGGCTCGACCCGGTCCGCGTCGCGTACCTCAACCAGCTCATCGTGGACCTGAACGCGCAGGTGGACGCGACGTTTCTGATCGTCACCCACGACATCGGCATGGCCCGCACCGTGCCTGACAACCTCGGTCTGCTGTTCCGGCGGAACCTGGTGATGTTCGGCCCGCGCGAGGTGCTGCTCACCTCCGACGAGCTGGTCGTCCGGCAGTTCCTGGACGGGCGCCGGGAGGGCCCGATCGGGATGTCGGAGGAGAAGGACCAGGCGCAGGTGGAGGCCGAGCTGGCCAGCCTGGCCGACGGCGGGCCGCCCGCGCCGGGCACCGGGCCGAACGGCGCCGGTGGGGCCCGTGTGCCGCCGCAGCTCCAGCCGTCGCCGGGCATGCCGGTGCGGCAGGCCGCGCTGCGTCGCCAGATGCGGGTGGCGCAGCTACTGCACACCCTGCCGGCCAGGGCGCAGGAGGCGATCCGGCAGACGCTGCCGCCGGACCTGGTGGCCGGCGCCGAGGTCACGCCGCAACGGGACAGCCTGCCGCCCGCCCCGCCACCGCTGGGCCAGCCGGCCGACCGTCAGCCGGGGCGGACCGACCCCTCGCGCGCCCCCCAACCGGAGTACCCGGCCAGCGGCCAGGTGCCGCCGGCCGGCCACCTGCCGGCGGGCCACCCGCCGGCGGCGCGCCCGCGGCCCCGGCCGTACCCCGCCGACCAGGCGCCCCCCGTCCGGCAGGACGCGGTCCGCGAGGACGGCGGCCGGGCCACGAACGGTGAGCGGCAGCCATGAACGTGTCGGCCACGGCGCCGGTGCGGGAGGCCGGCAGGCTCTTCGCCCTGGGTCTGGACACCGCGCGCGCGACGTTCAGGCGGCCGTTCCAGTGGCGCGAGTTCGTCCAGCAGGCCTGGTTCATCGCCAGCGTGTCCATCCTGCCGACGGCGCTGGTCTCCATCCCGTTCGGCGCGGTGATCGCGCTGCAACTCGGCTCGCTGGCGCAGCAACTCGGGGCGCAGTCCTTCTCCGGCGGCGCCAGCGTCCTCGCCGTGATCCGGGAGGCGTCGCCGATCGTCACCGCGCTGCTGATCTCCGGCGCGGGCGGCTCGGCCATCTGCGCGGACCTCGGCAGCCGCCGGATCCGGGACGAGATCGACGCCATGGAGGTGCTCGGCATCAGCCCGGTCCAGCGGCTGGTCGTGCCCCGGGTGCTGGCGGCGATGCTGGTCGCGGTGCTGCTCAACGGGCTGGTCTGCGTCGTCGGCACCGCGGGCGGCTACTTCTTCAACGTCCTGCTGCAGGGCGGTACGCCGGGCGCCTACCTGGCCTCGTTCAGCGCCCTCGCGCAGCTCCCGGACCTGTACGCCTCCGAGCTCAAGGCGCTGGTGTTCGGCGCGTTGGCCGGCCTGGTCGCCTCCTACAAGGGGCTGGCCGCCGGCGGCGGCCCCAAGGGCGTCGGCGACGCCGTGAACCAGTCGGTGGTGATCACCTTCATGTTGTTGTTCATGGTCAATTTCGTGATCACGGCGATCTACTTCCAGGTCGTCCCGGCAAAGGGGGCCTAATGGCCGGCATCCCGTTCCCGGGCCGGCGGCACCTGACCAGGGTGGCCAGCAAACCGGTGGACACCCTCGACACCCTGGGCGGCCAGTTCGGCTTCTACCTGACCTCCATCGCGTGGACCGGCCGGACGCTGCGCCGGTACAAGAAGGAGGTCATCCGGCTGCTGGCCGAGGTGAGCTTCGGCTCGGGCGCATTGTCGGTCATCGGCGGCACGGTCGGCGTGATCACCTTCATGACGTTCTTCACCGGCACCGAGGTCGGCCTGCAGGGGTACGCCGCGCTGAACCAGATCGGCACCTCGGCGTTCACCGGATTCATCTCGGCGTACTTCAACACCCGGGAGATCTCCCCGATCGTGGCCGGCCTGGCGCTGTCCGCGACGGTCGGCTGCGGCTTCACCGCGCAGCTCGGCGCCATGCGGATCAGCGAGGAGGTGGACGCCCTGGAGGTCATGGGCGTGCCGTCGCTGCCGTTCCTGGTGACCACCCGGATGATCGCCGGGTTCATCGCGGTCATCCCGCTGTACGTGATCGGGCTGCTCTCCTCCTACCTGTCCACCCGCCTGGTCGCCACGAAGTACTTCGGCCAGTCCACCGGCACCTACGACCACTACTTCCGGCTGTTCCTGCCGCCGATCGACATCATCTGGTCGTTCGGGAAGGTGCTGATCTTCTCGATCGTGGTGATCCTCACGCACTGCTACTACGGATACACGGCCAGCGGCGGGCCGGCCGGCGTGGGCATGGCGGTGGGCCGCGCGGTGCGGTTGTCCATCGTCTCGGTCACCGTCCTCGACTTCTTCCTCAGCCTGGCTGTCTGGGGCTCCACCACGACCGTGCGGATCGGGGGCTGAGCGCCGTGGGTAAGGCGCTGCCCAGGCGGCTGCTCGGTCTGCTGTTCATCGTGCTGCTGGTGGCGTTCCTCGGCGTGGCCGTCGGCGCGTACAACAAGGCGTTCACCAAGGTGGCGATGGTCAGCCTGCGGGCCGACCACACCGGCAACCAGCTCTCGCCCGGCGCCGACGTGAAGATCCGCGGCGTGATCGTCGGCTCGGTCCGGGACGTGCACTCCACCGGCGAGCGGGCCCGGGTGGACCTGGCCCTCCGGCCCGACCAGCTCAGGCTGATCCCGCGCAACGTCCAGGCGCGGCTGCTGCCGAAGACGCTGTTCGGCGAGCGGTACGTGGCGCTGGTCCCGCCGGTCGCCGCCGACCCGGCGCGCCTGCGCGCGGGCGACACGGTGCACCAGGACCGGTCCGTCCAGGCCCTGGAGGTGGACCGGGTGCTGTCCGACCTGATGCCGGTGCTGCAGGCGGTCCGGCCGGAGAAGCTCAACGCCACTCTGCACGCGCTGTCCACCGCGCTGGCCGGCCGCGGCGACCAGATCGGCCGGACGCTGGTGACCCTGAACAGGTATGTGGACCGGCTCAACCCGAGGCTGCCGACCGTGGTGCACGACCTGCGGGCGCTCGCCGACGCGTCCGGCACGCTCAACCGGGCGGCACCGGATGTGGTTGCCGTGCTGGAGGACCTGCAGACCACCAGCCGGACGGTGACCGAACGGCAGAGCCTGCTCGGCTCGCTGTTCCGGTCCACCACCGAGCTGGCCGACACCGCGGAGCCGTTCCTGGCCGCCAACGAGTCGCGGCTGATCCGGCTCTCCGCGCAGTCCCGGCCCGTGCTGGGTGCGCTGGCCGAGTACGCGCCGGAGTACCCCTGCTTCTTCCAGGGCATGGCGGGCCTGGTGCCACGCGGCGAGCAGGCGTTCGGCCGCGGGCAGCCGGGCCTGCGGATCCTGCTGAGCGTGGTCCGGGACAACGGCAGGTTCCACCGGGGCGAGGAGCCGCGGAACGGGATCGACGTAGGCCCGCGCTGCTACGGCCTGCCGAACGACACCCAGGTGCCGTTCGGGGTGCCGGACATCGGCCCACCCGACTCCACCGGGCACTACCCGGATGGCAGCTTCGGGTACGCCGGCACCGGCACCCTCGGCCGGGTGATGACGGCCGACCTCGGTACCCAGGGCTCGTCCGCCGAGACGCAGGCGATCAAGGCGCTGCTGGCACCGGTCGAGAGCGTGCCGCCGGACCAGGTCCCGGAAATCGACGCACTGCTGTACGCCCCGATGGTCCGCGGCACGGAGGTGAGCTACCGGTGACGGCGCGAGCCGACAGCGAACGAGCATCGCAGGACCGCTGCCGCGAACAGGCACGCATCGTCCTGCCGCACGGCGGTCCGAGGAGCGCAGCGAGCGCGGAGGCGAGCAGATGAGCAAGTCCTCGTCGCAGCGGTTCCTCGCACCGCTGCTCAAGCTCGCCGTGTTCGGCCTGGTCACCACGCTTGCCACGGCGACGCTGGCGGCCACGATCGCGAACCGGACCAGCGGCCCGACCAGCACCTACAAGGCCGAGTTCAGCGACGCGACCGGGCTGCTGTCCGGCGACGACGTGCGGATCGCCGGCGTCCGGGTCGGCCAGGTGGGCAGGATCAGGATCGTCCGGCGGGACACCGCGGAGGTCACGTTCACGGTGGACGCCGGCCGGCCGCTGCCGGACACCACGCTGGCCAAGATCCGGTACCGGAACCTCGTCGGCCAGCGCTACCTCGAGCTGAGCCAGGGCGCCGGCACCCCGGGCGGCAACCTGCCGGCCGGCGGCGTCATCCACACCGACCACACCCAGCCGTCGCTTGACCTGACCGAGGTGTTCGGCGGGTTCAAGCCGCTGTTCGCCGCGCTCTCCCCGGACGATGTGAACAAGCTGTCGTACGAGATCATCCAGGTGCTGCAGGGCGAGGGCCCGACCATCGACTCGCTGCTGTCCCACACCGCGTCGCTGACCAGCACGCTGGCCGCCAGGGACGAGGTGATCGGGCGCACCATCGACAACCTGAACTCGGTGCTCGGCACGGTCACCGAGCGGGACAAGCAGCTCGGCGACCTGGTCGGCAACCTGCAGTCCCTGGTCTCCGGGCTGGCCGCCGACCGCACCGCGATCGGCGGCTCGCTGGCCAGCATCGACGACCTGGCCGCCACCACCGCCGGGCTGCTCGAGCAGGGCCGGCCGGACCTGAAGAAGGACATCGCGCAACTCGAGCGGCTCTCCAAGAACCTCAACGACAACTCCGGCACACTGCAGGACCTGCTGCGGATCCTGCCCGGCAAGCTGAACACGATCACCCGTACCGCGACGTACGGGAGCTGGTTCAACTTCTACCTCTGCTCGTTCAACGTGAACTTCCAGGTCGGCTCGATCACGGTGCCGTACACGCCGACGTTCGACATCGACCAGCAGCGGTGCCGGTCATGAGCAGGCCGTTCCGGGAGCGGAACCCGGTCGTCATCGGGGCGGTCGGCCTGCTGCTCATCGTGCTGGCCATGCTGCTGGCCTTCAACGCGGCGAACCTGCCGATCATCGGCGGCGGCACCACGTACCATGCCGCGTTCACCGAGGCGGCCGGCCTGAAGCCGGGCGACGAGGTACGGGTCGCCGGGGTCAAGGTCGGCAAGGTGGAGGACGTCAAGCTGGAGGGTGACCACGTCCGGGCCGAGTTCAAGATCAAGGGCGCCTGGGTGGGCGACCGGTCCACGGCGGACATCAAGATCAAGACAATGCTGGGCGCGAAGTACCTGTCGATCGACCCCAGCGGCTCCCGTCCGCAGCCGGCCGGCCAGGAGATCCCGGTCGACCGGACCACCACCCCGTTCGACGTCTACCCCGCGTTCGAGCAGCTCACCGCGGTGGCCGGCAGGATCGACACCAAGCGGCTGGCGCAGGCGCTGGACACCCTGTCGAACACCTTCCAGGACTCCCCCGAGCAGGTGCGCAGCTCGCTGGACGGGCTGTCCAGGCTGTCCCGCACGGTGGCCTCCCGCGACGCGCAGCTCGCCACCCTGCTGGACCGCACCCGGCGGGTCACCAGGACGCTGGTCGAGCGGGACGACCAGCTCGTGAAGCTGATCGACGACGGCAACCTGCTGCTGCGGGAGATCCAGGACCGCCGGCAGGTGATCCACGCGCTGCTGGAGAGCACCTCGAACCTGGCCCTGCAGCTTTCCGGCCTGGTGCAGGACAACCGGCGGCAGCTCACCCCCGCGCTGAACCAGCTCAACGGCGTGGTCACCCTGCTGCGGCGCAACCAGGACAACCTGGACAGGGGGATCGCCGCTATGGCGCCGTTCGTGCGCGTGTTCACCAACACCCTGGGCAACGGCCGGTGGTTCGACTCCTACGTCCAGAACCTGCTCTCGCCGCTGCCGGCCAGCGTCGGCCCGGGGGGTGGCCGGTGAAGTCGGCTGGTACCGCCGTCAAGGTGGTCGCGGCGCTGTGCGCGGTGGTGCTGGCGGCCGCGGTGGTCTGGTGGCAGGTCCGCCCGCCCGGGGTGGTGAAGCTGACCGCGAAGTTCACCCGCGCGATCGGCCTCTACCCGGGCTCCGACGTGCGGATCCTCGGCGTGAAGGTCGGCACCCTGACCAGGGTCACCCCGGATGGCGACAAGGTCGTCGTGGAGATGGAGTACGACCGGAGGTACCGGGTGCCGGCCTCCGCCGGAGCGGTGGTGGTGCCCCCGTCGCTGGTCAGCGACCGGTACGTGCAGCTCACCTGGGACCGCCGCGACCCCGACGTCACCAACGGCCCGCCGATGGCCAGCGGCACCACGCTGGACACCGACCGCACCGCCGTCCCGCTGGAGCTCGACGACCTGTACCGGACGGTGAACGACCTGTCGGTGGCGCTCGGCCCGAACGGCGCCAACGCCGGCGGCGCGCTGAACCGGTTCCTCGAGGTCGGCGCGGCCAACCTGGACGGCGAGGGCGCGAAGCTCAACCAGACGCTGAAGGACCTGTCCGACGCGGTGCGGACGGTCGGCGAGAACCGGGAGAACCTGTTCGGCACGATCACCAACCTGCAGAGGTTCACCACCACCCTGGCGGACAGCGACCAGCAGGTGCGGCTGTTCACCCGGAACCTGTCGAACGTCTCCACCCAACTCGCCGGCGAGCGGGACGACCTCGCCGTCGCGCTGGCCAACCTGGGCACCGCCCTGGGTCAGGTGGCCACCTTCGTCAAGGACAACCGGGGGATCCTCGCGAAGAACATCTCCGGGCTGGTCCAGGTGACCTCGGTGCTGGTCAGGCAGCGGGCCGCGCTGGCGGAGTTCCTGGATCTGGCACCCACCGCGCTGGCCAACCTGGCGCACGCCTACAACGCCACCAGCGGCACCCTGGACACCCGGATGAACCTGCCGTTCCTGCAGGATCCCAAGTTCCTGTGCGCGATCCTGGTCAACGCCGGGATCGACGACAACACGCTGTGCAACACCCTCACCCGGGCCGTCGGCGCGCTGCCGGAGATCCCGGGGCTGAACTCACCGGCGGACCCGGACACCATCCCGACCCTGCCCGGCGTCCCGCACCTGCCCAGCCCGGGTCTGCCCGGCCCGGGGCTGCCCATCCCGACCCTGCCCGGCCCGGGGCTGCCCATCCCGACCCTGCCCGGCGTGGGGGGTGAGGGGTGATGCGCCGCCTGACCAGGCTGGCCGGGCTCGCGGTGGCCGGCGCCGTCACCGTGTCCGGCTGCGGCTTCCCCGGCCTGTACGGCGTGCCGCTGCCCGGCGGCCCCGACGTCGGCAACCACCCGTACCGGGTGCGGGCCGAGTTCGTGAACGTGCTGGACCTGGTGCCGCAGTCCGCGGTCCGGGTGAACGACGTACCGGTCGGCAGGGTCGAGAGGATCGAGCTGGACGGCTGGATCGCCAGGGTCACCCTGCTGGTCAACGGCGATGTGCGGCTGCCCGCCAACGCGCACGCCGAGCTGCGGCAGACCAGCCTGCTCGGGGAGAAGTTCGTCGCGCTGGCGCCGCCGACGCACGCGCCGCCGGAGGGCACCCTCGCCGACGGTGCCCTGATCCGGCTGGCCGACACCAACCGCAACCCCGAGGTGGAGGAGGTCCTCTCCGCCCTGTCCGCGCTGCTGAATGGCGGTGGCGTGGAACAGCTGCAGGTCATCACCCGGGAGCTGAACAGGGCGCTGACCGGCCGCGAGACCGAGGTACGCAGCCTGCTGGCGAACCTTGAGACCTTCATCGGCGGCCTGGACGCCCAGCGGTCGCACATCACCCGGGCGCTGGACAACCTGGACAGGCTCTCCGCCACGCTCGCGGCGAACAGGGACGCCATCGGCCGGAGCCTGGACACCATGCCGGCGGCCCTGAAGGTGCTCTCCGACCAGCGCCGGCAGCTCACCACGATGCTCACCGCGCTCGCCAGGCTCGGCGTCACCGGCACCAGGGTGATCAACGCCAGCAGGGACGACGTGCTGGCCGACCTGGCGCGGCTCGAGCCGACCCTGCGGAAGCTGGCGGAGGCCGGGGACGCGCTGCCCAGGTCGCTCGGCTTCCTGCTGACGTTCCCGTTCCCGGACACCGCGCTGAACGGCATCGGGGGTGACTACGCCAACGCGTTCATCACCCTGAACGCCGACGTGCTGGAGATCCTGGACAACCTCACCGCGCAGAAGCAGGCCGGCCGGCCGGGGGGCGGCGGCCCGCGGCCCGGCCCCGCGTCGCTTCCCACCCTGCCCGGCGCCTCCGGCGACACCACCCTCCTGCCCGGCCTGCCGCTGCCCGGGCCGCCGCTGCCCGGGCCGCCGCTGCCCGGTACCGGCGGTACCCGGACCGGCCGGAGCACCCCGACCGACAGCCGAAACGGCGTACCGGACCTGCTCGGCATCCTGCTCGGAGGCGGCTCGTGATCCGGCGTTCGGTCAAGATCCAGGTGGCGGCGTTCGTCGCGCTCTCGCTGCTCGGCGTGTCGTACCTGTCGCTGAACTACATCGGGTTGGGCGCCCGGCTGTCCGGCGACCGGTACACGGTCAGCGCCGACTTCGCCGACTCCGGCGGCATCTTCCCGAATGCCGAGGTCACCTACCGCGGCGTCCCGGTCGGCCGGGTCGGTGCCATGCACCTGCTGCCGGACGGGGTGCGGGTGGACCTGCGGATCGACCCCGGCAAGCCGAGGATCCCGGCCAACGCCAAGGCGGTGGTCACCGACCGGTCGGCGGTCGGCGAGCAGTTCGTGGACCTGGTCCCGAGCAGCGCCGGCGGACCGTACCTGCGGCCCGGCGCGGTCATCCCGATGGACCGCAACGAGATCCCGACGTCCACCCAGACGCTGCTGCTGAACCTGGACCTGCTGGTCAGGAACGTGGACCGCCGGGCGCTGGCCACCGTGGTGGACGAGCTGGGCACGGCGTTCGCAGCCACCGGCACCGACCTGCAGCAGCTCCTCGACTACGGCGACCGGCTGCTGAGCGCGGCCAGCGACGCGCTGCCGCAGACGATCCGGCTGATCGAGGACAGCCGGACCGTGCTGGACACGTTCAACTCACAGGCGGCGCCGTTCCGCAACTTCGCGCACCAGCTCCGGCTGCTCACCGACCAGCTCAGGGCGAGCGACCCGGACCTGCGCGCGGTGCTGGCCAACGGGCCGCCGGCCGTCTCGGAGCTGACCGGCCTGATCCGGGACAACCGCACCGACGCGGGCGTGCTGCTGGCCAACCTGCTCACCACCTCGAACCTGCTGGTGCGCCGGGTGAGCGGGATCAGGCAGGTGCTCTCGGCCTACCCGGCGATCACGGCCGGCGGCTACACCTCGGTGCTGCCGGACGGCGCGGTGCACTTCGGCCTGGTGCTCAACGCCGACGACCCGCCGCCGTGCATCCGCGGCTACCAGGCCACCGACACGAGGTTCCCGCAGGACACCACCGACACCCGGGCCAACACCCGGGCCCGGTGCGCCGAACCGCGGGGCAGCGGCACCGACGTCCGCGGCGACCAGAACGTGCCGAGGAACGGCGTGCCGGCCGCCGAGCCGGGTTCGGTGGCGTACCAGGGCGGCGCGCCGGCCTCCGGCGGGCCGTCCCGTGCGCCGGCCGGTCCGAGCGCCGGTCCGAGCGCCGGTCCGATCGCCGGTCCGAGCGCCGGCCCGGGCTCCGGCGTGGACGTCGGCTCGCAGGTCGGTGACGCGGCACTGCTCGGCGACCGGTCTTGGCTCGGCCCGCTGTTGGCCGGGCTGGCCGGCTGAGCCAGCCAGAAGGGACTGAAGTTGGCGAACAGAACGAAGCGGGCCGGCCCCGAACGGGCCGGCGGCCTGGCGGTCACCGCGGTGGCGATGCTGTCCGCTGTGGTCGTCGCGCTGGTGGTCTGCAGCGCGGTGCTGCTCATCCTCGGGCACCACCTGCGGCACGACCAGAGCGTGCGGGAGACCGTGCTGAACGCCGCGCGGCAGCAGGCGCTGAACATGGTCACCCTCGACGCCCGGTCGGTGGACCGCGACTACGACCGGATGCTGGCCGGCACGGTCGATCCGCTGCACGCCGACCTGGAGGAGAACCGCGCCGCCGCCAGGGACGCGCTGCACAGGAGCAGGGGCACCTCCAGCGGCACGGTGACCGACGCGGGGCTGGTCGAGCTGCAGGGCGACCGGGCCAGCGCGGTTGTGATCGTGGACGCGGTGCAGACCAACACCGTCACCAGATCCACCCTGTCGCACCGGTTCCGGTTCCAGCTCGACCTGACCAGGCAGGGCGACAGGTGGCTGGTGTCCAACCTCGAGTCGGTGGACATCTGCGGCTCCGGCAGCAGCACCGAGCCGGGTTGCGCCGCCGGACAGGCACGGACGGCCACGCCCGGACCAACCCCCAGGCCCACCGCGACGAAGCGCTGACGGCGTACCAGGAGGATCCCTCGTGCCCCGACCCCGCCCCACCACCGGCCGTCCCGCCGGCAGGCCCGGCCGCCCGCGGGTTGCCGGCAGCCGCCGCCGCCCCGAGACGGACCGGATGCCCGGCCGTTCGACGCCCGTCGTCGCGCCGGAGGAGCTGCCCAGCGCGGTCCCCGAGCCCGACCCCGCCACCACCGAGACCGCCACGGCGGAGCCCGTCACCGCGGAGCCCGCCACCGATCCCGAGCCCGCCACCGATCCCGAGCCCGCCGTCGAGCCCGAGGCCGGCGCCAAGGCGGGTACGGCCACCCGGCCCAGGCCGGGTCCTTCGCCCCGGCCGCGCCCGGGCAGCAGGGAGGCTGTCGCCGCGCGGGAGGCGGCGCGGCGGGACACCGAGGCCCGGCAGCGCCCCCGCCGTACCCGGCCGGGCCGCGGCGTCCCGGCCACCTTAGGCCGGCTCCGTGGCCGCCCCGGGAATGCCGCCGGGCCGATCGCGATCCGCATCGGCCGGCTGTGGCTTGTCGCCGCCGGCATGCTGGTGGTCGCCGTCGTGCTCGCCGCGCTCACCCTGGGCTGGCTCGGCTCGTACCGGGACGCGCAAGCCCGGGCGGAGGCCTGGCAGCGGGCGCTGCCGTCCGCCAAGGACAAGGTGGCGCGGCTGTTCTCCTACGACTACCGGCACATCCAGGACGACCGGAACAACGTCGCCGGACTGCTCACCGGCCAGTTCAGGACCGACTACCTGGCGTCGATGGACAAGCTGGTCATCCCCCAGGCCCCGGCGAAGAAGTTCGTGCTGGTCAGCACCACCCAGTCCGCCGGGGTCAGCAGCGTGACCGGGGACGGCAGGCAGGCCGTGGTCATCGTCTTCCTGAACCAGTCGATCACCAACACCGACGTCAGGTCACGCACCGACCTGGTCCGGCTGCGGGTGACGATGACGGACGTGGACGGCACCTGGTTGATCTCGGAGGTGAAGTCCGTGTAGCCCGCGGCGACCTCGAACAACGCTCGAGCCACGCTCGGGCAACGCTCGAGCGGCTGCTCCAGCGGAGTGAGCTGCCCACGTGTCCCCTTGACGCGGCCCGCGTCTGGCGTCACTCTGACGAGACCAGTGCATGACCGAGAGATGTCGCCTCGACAGCAGTGGCGTTGACCGCTACACTGCTAGTTTGCGCTGCCCTCCGCCCCTCGCCGACTTGACGCGGGCGGTTCCGGCTGCGCAAGAAACGACGGCGCATGGCCTCGGAAGGACGCATCTTGGCAGTCTCCCGCCCTGGCAAGACATCTACTGCGAACCCGATGGGAATCCCCGGCGCTCCGCCGCGGGTATCCTTCGCCAAGATCCGTGAGCCTCTGGAAGTTCCGAATCTTCTTGCTCTCCAGGTCGACTCCTTCGACTGGCTGGTCGGCAACGACCGCTGGCAGGAGCGGGCGACCGACGCCGTGACCACGGGGGGCCTCGAGGAGATTCTGAACGAGATCTCCCCCATCGAGGACTTCTCCGGATCTATGTCCCTGTCCTTCTCCAACCCCCGTTTCGAGGACGTGAAGGCCTCCGTCGAGGAGTGCAAGGACAAGGACATGACCTATTCGGCTCCGCTGTTCGTCACGGCGGAGTTCACCAACAACACCACCGGCGAAATCAAGAGCCAGACGGTCTTCATGGGTGACTTCCCGATGATGACCGACAAGGGCACCTACATCATCAACGGCACCGAGCGGGTCGTCGTGTCGCAGCTCGTCCGTTCCCCGGGCGTCTACTTCGACCGGACCCTCGACAAGGTGTCGGACAAGGACATCTACAGCTGCAAGGTCATCCCGAGCCGGGGTGCCTGGCTGGAGTTCGACATCGACAAGCGCGACACCGTCGGCGTCCGCATCGACCGCAAGCGCCGCCAGCCCGCCACGGTGCTGCTGAAGGCACTGGGCTGGACCACGGAGCGGATCAGGGAGAAGTTCGCCTGGTCCGAACTATTGCTCACCACGTTGGAGAAGGACCACATCACCACCACCGACGAGGCGCTGCTCGACATATACCGAAAGCTCCGCCCGGGTGAGCCGCCGACGCGGGAGAGCGCCCAGACGCTGCTGGACAACCTGTTCTTCAACGGCAAGCGGTACGACCTGGCCAAGGTCGGCCGGTACAAGGTGAACAAGAAGCTCGGTCTTGAGCTGCCGTTCACCCAGGGCGTGCTGACCGAGGACGACATCGTCGGCACGATCGAGTACCTGATCCGGCTGCAGGGCGGCGAGAACGGCTACGAGACCGACGACATCGACCACTTCGGCAACCGGCGGCTGCGCACCGTGGGCGAGCTGATCCAGAACCAGATCCGGGTCGGCCTGTCCCGCATGGAGCGCGTCGTCCGGGAGCGGATGACCACCCAGGACGTCGAGGCGATCACGCCGCAGACCCTGATCAACATCCGCCCGGTGGTGGCCGCGATCAAGGAGTTCTTCGGCACCTCGCAGCTCTCCCAGTTCATGGACCAGACCAACCCGCTGGCCGGTCTGACCCACAAGCGGCGGCTGTCCGCGCTCGGCCCGGGTGGCCTGTCCCGGGAGCGGGCCGGCTTCGAGGTCCGCGACGTGCACCCGAGCCACTACGGCCGGATGTGTCCGATCGAGACCCCGGAAGGCCCGAACATCGGCCTGATCGGGTCGCTGTCCACCTACGGCCGGGTGAACGCCTTCGGCTTCATCGAGACGCCGTACCGCAAGGTCATCCAGGGCCAGGTGATCGAACAGATCGACTACCTGACCGCGGACGAGGAGGACCGGCACGTCATCGCCCAGGCGAACACGCCGCTGGACGCGAAGGGCCACTTCGCCGAGTCCCGCGTGCTGGTCCGCAAGAAGGGCGGCGAGGTCGACTTCATCGACCCCAAGGACGTGGACTACATGGACGTCTCGCCGCGCCAGATGGTGTCGGTCGCGACGGCCATGATCCCGTTCCTGGAGCACGACGACGCCAACCGCGCGCTGATGGGTGCCAACATGCAGCGCCAGGCGGTGCCGCTGCTGCGCAGCGAGGCGCCGCTGGTGGGCACCGGCCAGGAGTTGCGCGCCGCGGTGGACGCTGGCGACGTGCTGGTGGCCAGGAAGGCGGGCGCGGTGGAGGAGGTCTCCGCCGACTACGTCACGGTGATGGCCGACGACGGCACCCGCAACACCTACCGGCTGCACAAGTTCCGCCGGTCGAACCAGGGCACCTGCATCAACCAGAAGCCGATCGTGCACGAGGGCGACCGGGTGGAGGTCGGCCAGGTGGTGGCGGACGGTCCGTGCACCGACGAGGGCGAGATGGCGCTGGGCAAGAACCTGCTCGTGGCCTTCATGCCGTGGGAGGGGCACAACTTCGAGGACGCGATCATCCTGTCGCAGCGCCTCGTGCAGGACGACGTGCTCACCTCGATCCACATCGAGGAGCACGAGGTCGACGCGCGGGACACCAAGCTCGGTGCCGAGGAGATCACCCGGGACATCCCGAACGTCTCCGAGGAGGTGCTCGCCGACCTCGACGAGCGCGGCATCATCCGGATCGGTGCCGACGTCGTGACCGGCGACATCCTGGTCGGAAAGGTGACCCCGAAGGGCGAGACCGAGCTGACCCCGGAGGAGCGGCTGCTCCGCGCGATCTTCGGTGAGAAGGCGCGCGAGGTCCGCGACACCAGCCTGAAGGTGCCGCACGGCGAGTCCGGCAAGGTCATCGGCGTCCGGGTGTTCAGCCGGGAGGACGGCGACGAGCTGCCGCCCGGCGTGAATGAGCTGGTCCGGGTGTACGTGGCGCAGAAGCGGAAGATCCAGGACGGCGACAAGCTCGCCGGCCGGCACGGGAACAAGGGCGTGATCGGCAAGATCCTCCCGGTGGAGGACATGCCGTTCCTGCCCGACGGCACCCCGGTGGACGTCGTGCTCAACCCGCACGGCGTGCCGCGCCGGATGAACATCGGCCAGATCCTGGAGACGCACCTGGGCTGGGTGGCGGCGAACGGCTGGCGGGTCGAGGGCGGCACCGAGCCGTGGCAGGCCCGCCTGGCCGAGATCGGCGCCATCGAGGCCGAGCCCGGCACCAACGTGGCCACCCCGGTCTTCGACGGCGCCACCGAGAAGGAGATCACCGGCCTGCTCGGCGCGGCGCTGCCCAACCGGGACGGCCACCAGCTCGTCGGCAAGCACGGCAAGGCGGAGCTGTTCGACGGGCGCACCGGCGAGCCGTTCCCGTACCCGGTCTCGGTCGGCTACATCTACATCCTCAAGCTCCTGCACCTGGTCGACGACAAGATCCACGCCCGCTCGACCGGGCCGTACTCGATGATCACCCAGCAGCCGCTGGGCGGTAAGGCGCAGTTCGGCGGTCAGCGGTTCGGTGAGATGGAGTGCTGGGCGATGCAGGCCTACGGCGCCGCGTACACGCTGCAGGAGCTGCTCACCATCAAGTCCGACGACGTCCTCGGTCGCGTGAAGGTGTACGAGGCCATCGTCAAGGGCGAGAACATCCCCGAGCCGGGCATCCCGGAGTCGTTCAAGGTGCTCCTGAAAGAGCTCCAGTCGCTGTGCCTGAACGTGGAGGTCCTCTCCCGCGACGGCGTGGCGCTGGAGATGAAGGACTCCGACGAGGACGTCTTCCGGGCGGCCGAGGAGCTCGGCATCGACCTGTCGCGGCGCGAGCCGAGCAGCGTCGAGGAAGTGTGACAGGGCCGGCGGCCGGCCACCCAGCGCCGGCCGCCGTACCCCCGTCACGTGAAACGGCCCTATGACTGCACGATGAGGGACTGAATAACAAAGTGCTCGACGTCAACTTCTTCGACGAGTTGCGTATCGGCCTGGCCACCGCGGAGGACATCCGGCAGTGGTCCCACGGCGAGGTCAAGAAGCCCGAGACCATCAACTACCGCACGCTCAAGCCGGAAAAGGACGGGCTCTTCTGCGAGAAGATCTTCGGTCCTACCCGGGACTGGGAGTGCTACTGCGGAAAGTACAAGCGGGTCCGGTTCAAGGGCATCATCTGTGAGCGGTGCGGCGTCGAGGTGACTCGCGCCAAGGTCCGCCGCGAGCGGATGGGCCATATCGAGCTGGCCGCGTCCGTCACGCACATCTGGTACTTCAAGGGCGTCCCCAGCCGGCTCGGCTACCTGCTCGACCTGGCTCCCAAGGACCTTGAGAAGATCATCTACTTTGCCGCGTACGTCATCACCGCGGTGGACGCCGACGCGCGGCACCGCGACATGCCGACCGTCGAGGCGGAGATCTCCGCCGAGAAGGCGCACCTGGAGCAGAAGCGGGACGCCGACGTCGAGGTCCGGGCCAAGAAGCTCGAGACCGACCTGGCCGAGCTGGAGGCCGAGGGCGCCAAGGCGGACGTGCGGCGCAAGGTCCGCGAGGGCGCCGAGCGCGAGATGCGGCAGCTCCGCGAGCGGGCCCAGCGCGAGATCGACCGGCTCGAGGAGGTGCTGGACACCTTCCGCAAGCTGGACGCGAAGCAGCTCGTCGCGGACGAGATGCTGTACCGGGAGCTGCGCGACCGGTTCGGCGAGTACTTCGAGGGCGGCATGGGCGCCGAGGCGCTGCAGCGGCTGCTGCAGAACTTCGACCTGGACGCCGAGGCCGACCGGCTGCGGGAGACGATCCGTTCCGGCAAGGGCCAGAAGAAGCTGCGCGCGCTCAAGCGGCTCAAGGTCGTCGCGGCGTTCCTGAACACCCGCAACTCGCCGATGGGCATGGTGCTCGACTGCGTTCCGGTGATCCCGCCGGACCTGCGGCCGATGGTGCAGCTCGACGGCGGCCGGTTCGCCACCAGCGACCTGAACGACCTGTACCGGCGCGTGATCAACCGGAACAACCGGCTCAAGCGGCTGCTCGACCTGGGCGCACCGGAGATCATCGTCAACAACGAGAAGCGGATGCTGCAGGAGGCCGTCGACGCGCTGTTCGACAACGGCCGCCGCGGCCGGCCGGTCACCGGCCCGGGCAACCGCCCGCTGAAGTCGCTGTCCGACATGCTCAAGGGCAAGCAGGGCCGGTTCCGGCAGAACCTGCTCGGCAAGCGCGTGGACTACTCCGGCCGTTCGGTCATCGTGGTCGGCCCGCGGCTGAAGCTGCACCAGTGCGGCCTGCCCAAGGGCATGGCGCTGGAGCTGTTCAAGCCGTTCGTGATGAAGCGGCTGGTGGACCTCAACCACGCGCAGAACATCAAGTCCGCCAAGCGGATGGTGGAGCGCGCGCGTCCGGTCGTGTGGGACGTGCTGGAGGAGGTCATCGCCGAGCACCCGGTGCTGCTGAACCGGGCGCCCACCCTGCACCGGCTGGGCATCCAGGCGTTTGAGCCGCAGCTCATCGAGGGCAAGGCGATCCAGATCCACCCGCTCGTGTGCACGGCCTTCAACGCCGACTTCGACGGCGACCAGATGGCCGTGCACCTGCCGCTGTCCGCCGAGGCGCAGGCCGAGGCGCGGATCCTGATGCTGTCGTCCAACAACATCCTGTCCCCGGCGTCCGGGCGGCCGCTGGCCATGCCCAGCCTGGACATGGTCACCGGGCTGTACTACCTGTGCCGCAAGGACGTCGGCGCCAACGGCGAGGGCCACTCCTACGGTTCCCCGGCCGAGGCGATCATGGCACGGGACGTCGGGGAGCTGGACCTGCACGCCGTCATCAAGGTGCGGCTGAAGGACTCCGTGCCGCCGCGCGGCTGGACCGCCCCGGAGGGGTACCAGCCGGGCGATCAGTTCATGCTGGAGACCACCCTCGGGCGGTGCCTGTTCAACGAACTGCTGCCCGAGGACTACCCGTTCGTCAACATCGACCTGCCGAAGAAGGCCCAGGCCGCGATCGTCAACGACCTGGCCGAGCGGTACCCGAAGGTGGTCGTGGCGGGCACGCTGGACAACCTGAAGGAGGCCGGCTTCCACTGGGCCACCCGCTCGGGCGTGACCGTCGCCATCGACGACATCATCACGCCGCCGAGCAAGCCGGCCATCCTGGAGCGGTACGAGGGCCAGGCCGACAAGATCCAGAAGCAGTACAACCGCGGTGTGATCACCGACGAGGAGCGCCGCCAGGAGCTCGTCGAGATCTGGAACAAGGCCACCAACGAGATCGCCAAGGAGATGGAGGCCAACTTCCCGACCACCAACCCGATCTACACGCTGGTGAACTCCGGCGCGGCCGGCAACATGATGCAGATCCGGCAGCTCGCCGGCATGCGTGGCCTGGTGGCCAACCCGAAGGGCGAGATCATCCCGCGGCCGATCAAGGCGAACTTCCGCGAGGGCCTGTCCGTGGTGGAGTACTTCATCGCCACCCACGGCGCCCGGAAGGGCCTGGCCGACACCGCGCTGCGTACCGCGGACTCCGGGTACCTCACCCGCCGGCTGGTCGACGTCTCCCAGGACGTGATCATCCGCGAGGAGGACTGCGGCACCGAACGGGCCATCTCGATGGCCATCGCCACCCGCGGCCCGAACGGCAACCTGGTCCGGCACCCGCACGTGGAGACGACCATCTTCGCCAGGATGACCGCCGACGACGTGATGGACGCCGAGGGGAAGGTGCTCGTCCCGGCACACAGCGACCTGGGCGACGTCTCGATCGACAAGCTGATCGCGGCGGGCGTGGAGTCGGTGCGGCTGCGCAGCGTGCTCACCTGCGACTCCTCGATGGGCACCTGCGCCACCTGCTACGGGCGGTCGCTGGCCACCGGCAAGCTGGTGGACGTCGGCGAGGCGGTCGGCATCATCGCCGCCCAGTCGATCGGCGAGCCGGGTACCCAGCTCACCATGCGTACGTTCCACACCGGCGGTGTCGCCGGGCAGGACATCACGCACGGTCTGCCCCGGGTGCAGGAGATCTTCGAGGCGCGGCTGCCCAAGGGGCGGGCGCCGATCGCGGAGGTCGCCGGCCGGGTGCGCATCGACGACGCGGACAAGTTCCGCAAGATCGTCATCACGCCGGACGACGGCGGCGACGAGGTCCTGCTGGACAAGATCAGCCGGCGGGTACGGCTGACCGTGGCCGAGGGCGACCACGTGGAGGTGGGCCAGCAGCTCACCGAGGGCGTGGCCGACCCGCACGAGGTGCTGCGCATCATGGGTCCGCGGGAGGTGCAGCTCCACCTGGTCCGCGAGGTCCAGGAGGTGTACCGGTCACAGGGCGTGTCGATCCACGACAAGCACGTCGAGATCATCATCCGGCAGATGCTGAAGCGGGTCACGGTGATCGACTCGGGGTCGACGGAGTTCCTGCCCGGCGCGCTGGTGGAGCGCACCGACTTCGAGGCGGAGAACCGCCGGGTGGTGGCCGAGGGCGGTGAGCCGGCGTCCGGCCGGCCGCAGCTCATGGGCATCACCAAGGCGTCGCTGGCGACGGAGTCGTGGCTGTCCGCGGCGTCGTTCCAGGAGACCACCAAGGTGCTCACCGACGCGGCGATCCAGGCCAAGAGCGACAAGCTGTTGGGCCTTAAGGAGAACGTCATCATCGGCAAGCTCATCCCGGCGGGTACCGGCATCTCCAAGTACCGCAACGTCCGGGTGGAGCCGACCGAGGAGGCCCGCGCGCAGGTCTACTCGATGGCGACCTACGACGACGCGCAGTACTACAGCACCGACGTGTTCGGGTCCAGCCCGGGACAGGCCGTGCCGCTGGACGACTACGACTACGGCGGCGGCGACTACCGCTAGCCGTAGCCGGCCGGACGGACCAGGGCCGGGCACTCCCGCCAGTCGGGGTGCCCGGCCCTGTCGGTGCCCGGGGCCGTCCTCCGGGTCAGTCGCGTTACTTCTCCCGCGCCTTCAGTTGGTGCCACGCCGCGAGCACTGCGACGTCGTCGGCGAGGAAGTCCTGCAGCGCGGTGTCGTCCAGGGTCGGCAGGCCCTTCTCGATGTCCGTCCGGATCTCCTGGAGCTGCTCGGCGGTGAGGTCCTTGCCCGCGGTGTTCGGCAGGTCGTCGAGGAACGCGGACAGTTCCGCCGCCCAGCGCACTACGTTCGCGCGGTCGCTCTGGCCGAGCAACTGCCCGGCCAGCCAGTCGGTGAACTCCTTCCGGGTGTCCCAGTAGTGGGTCTCCTGGGTGGACATCATGACGTTGACGAGCTCCGAGAACGGCTGGGTGAGGAGCTCGACATGCTTGGCGAAGAACTCGTCGATGGCGGCGCTCGCGAAGCTGCCCACCACGGCCTTGACCGGCCCCAGGCCGCGTTTGGCGTAGTGGCCGTAGCTGCCCTTCGGGCACGCCCCGAAGATCTGCATGAGCCGATCCCGCTGGAGCAGCGGCTGCTCCTCGTTCGTCACGATCTTGATCGTGCTCCAGTCCCAGTCGCCGAAGATGGAGCTCCATTGGGCCTGGATGTAGTCGTAGTACTCGGTCTGGAAGTCGCGCCACTCCGGCAGGTGCCGGTGCAGGAGCGCCATCAGCTCCGGCTGGTAGTAGGGGCGGGAGACCAGGCCGGGCCTCCTGGTCAGCAGCATCGAGCCGGTGTACCGGTAGACGGCCTGCTGGTACCTCGGCGTGAGCATCTCGGGGTTGTAGAAGCGGAACCGCGCCCACAGGTGCCGGCCGATCTTGGTGTACCGCGGAAGGCTGAACGTGAAGAACGACACTACGGGCTTCATGTCAGGACCGGACCTTTCCGTGCGCGCTGGTCGGGGGGGTCATGACCGTGGCCGGCTGAGCAGCGGGGCGAAGCCGCCCTCCTCGGCGCCGGCGTCCCACAGTCCCTGGATGGCGGCCATCATGGCGTTGTACGCGGGCTCGTACGCGGCGGACTTGGCCTCCTCCACGCTGGTGAACTGCTGCTCGGCGACCTGCGCCTGCACCTCGGCCTCGAGTTCGACCCGGACCTCCGCCCACAGGTGCTGGGTGATGTAGGCGAAGAGCTCGGCCTTCGACCGGGTGATCTCCGCTGTGGCGTCCTCCCCGAGAGCGGCGGCGAGCTCGGCGAGGGCCTGGTCGTCGGGGACGTCCGTGGCCGCCTGCGCGGTCGGCTCGGAGGTGTCGCCCTGGGCCTGGTGCGCCTCCTGGTGCGCCGTCTCCTGCTGCGCGGCCAGCGTCTCGAGCTCCGTCACCGCCTGCGCGATCTGGTCCGGAGTCGCGGTGGTGAAGTCGGTGCCCTTGCCGGAGAGCTGCGAGTCGATGACGTCGGGCACCACGTCGAGGCCGGACTTCTGGTAGTAGTCGGTATAGCTCGGGTCCTGGCCGTACCGCTGGGCGAGGAAATTCAGCGACCCCTTTTCCAGGTGCACCTCGGGATCGTCCGCCAACGCTTCGAGGTAGGCGATCGGTTCCATCCCGTCCCGGTCTGCTACCGCCATCTCCACCATCTCCTTCTTGCTGGACGTCCCCTGTCCGCAGGGAGAGCGTGGTCAGTAAATGACTCATTACTGTCCGCGTCCAAGGCGGCCCGGGGAAACCATCGGGGCGCCGATCGCCGCCCTATCGGGCAGCCGGCCGGGTTCCGTACCCGCACGGCCGGATTCATCGGATTGCGATGGGCGCGGCGTGTTCGTGCCGTCGGCGTCGGGCGTGCCGGAAAGGGATGGCAGGAACGGGCGGCACGCGTGTTGGATGGGCGTTCGTGATCGTGGTGCCGTCGCAGTTCGCCGCAGACACCTCGGCGCGGGAGGGCGAGGCCGGCCGGTCCTGGGTGCAGGCGCTGCCCGGGCTGGTCGAGCGGTACCTCGACCGGTGGGTGCTCGCCCCGGACGGCGCCCCGATGCACGGGTACGTCGCGCTGGTGCTCCCGGTGCGCGGCGCCGACGGCACCCCCGCCGTGCTGAAGATCTCCTGGCTGGACCCCGAGTCGATCCCCGAACCGGCCGCGCTGGCCGCCTGGGCCGGCCACGGCGTCGTCCGGCTGCTGGAGCGGGCCGACCACGACGGCGCCATGCTGCTCGAGCGGCTCGACCGCGCGCGCACCCTGGAGAACCTGCCCGACGACACCGCCGCGACCGCGCTGCTCGGCGCCGTGCTGCGCCGGCTCGACGTGCCGGCGTCGGCCGGGATCCCGCGGCTGGCCGACGTGGCCGCGCGCTGGGCGGAGGCGCTGCCCCGGGACGCCGAGCGGCTGGGCCGGCCGCTGCCCGGCCGGCTCATCGACGCCGCGGTGGCCACCTGCCGGGAGCTCGGCCCGGACGGCGACACGCTGCTGCACGGCGACCTGCACTACGCCAACGTGCTGGCCGGTGAGCGCGAGCCGTGGCTGGCCATCGACCCGAAGGGCCTGGCCGGCGACCGCGGCTACGAGGCGGCGCCGCCGCTGTGGAACCGCTGGGCGGAGATCACCGCCGCCGCCGACCCGCGCCGGGCGCTGCTGCGCCGGTTGGCCATTGTGGCCGAGGCAGCCGGGATCGACCTGGAACGGGCGCGGCGTTGGGCGCAGCTCCGCAACGTGGACAACGCACTAGGGTTCCGCGACCACGGCGGCTACCCGGACGCGGCCGTCGCCGACCAGCTCGCCCGATGGCTGGTCTAGACCTGTCAACGCGGGCCATGTTCGGGGCGTCCGGACTATGTTCGAGGCGTCTGGCGAAACATGTCTCCGATGCCCTGTCCTGAGAGGAGACACCGTGTTCCGGCCCACCCGCCCCCGCTTGCCCGCCGGGGTCCTCGCTCCGGTCGCCGCCGCCCTGCTCGCCGGCGGCCTCGTGCCACTGGCCGCGCCGGCGCAGGCCACGCCCACCGGGCAGGCCGCGACAACCGAGCAGCCCGCGACAACCCAGCAGCCCGCGCCCATTGCGCCCACCGCGCTCAGCCCGGACCAGCCCGCTGCCGGCCTGCTCGGCCCCGCCACCGACCCGTGGCCGCTGCGCGCCGTGCTGACCGCCCTCATCCGGCGGATGAGCCTGGAGGAGCGGGTCGGCCAGCTCTTCGTCACATACGCCTACGGCGAGTCCGCCGATACCGCCAACGCCGCGGACACGGCGCGGAACCGGGCCCTGTACGGCGTGGACACCCCGGCCCAGCTCGTCGCCAGGTACCACGTAGGCGGGGTGATCTACTTCGCCTGGTCCAACAACGTGAACAACCCGGCGCAGATCGCCCACCTGTCCAACGGCCTGCAGCAGGCCGCCGTCGGCAGCGGCGCGCACATCCCGCTGCTGATCAGCACCGACCAGGAGATGGGCACCGTGGTGCGGGTTCTCGCGCCGGCCGCCCAGTTCCCCGGCAACATGCCGCTGGGCGCCTCCCGCTCCACCGCCGACGCGTGTACCGCGGCCACGATCACCGGCCAGGAGCTGCGCGCGATCGGCATCAACCAGAACTACGCCCCCGTCTCCGACGTGAACGTCAACCCGCTGAACCCGGTGATCGGTGTCCGTTCCTACGGCGCCGACCCACAGCTCGCCGCGTCGATGGCCGCCACCCAGGTGCGCTGCTACCAGCAGCCCGGCGGCGTGGTGTCCACCGCCAAGCACTTCCCCGGGCACGGCGACACCGACACCGACAGCCACACCGGCATCCCACTGATCACGCACACCCTTGAGCAGTGGAGGCAGATCGACGAGCCGCCGTTCGCCGCGGACATCGCCGCCGGCGTAGATTCGATCATGACGGCACACATCGTGGTGCCGGCCCTCGACCCGTCCGGCGACCCGGCCACCCTGTCGCACCCGATCATCACCGGGATCCTGCGCGACACGCTGCACTTCGACGGCCTGGTGGTCACCGACGCGCTCGGCATGCAGGGCGTGCGGGACAAGTACGGCGACGACCGGGTGCCGGTGCTGGCGCTCAAGGCCGGGGTCGACCAGCTCCTGAAGTCCCCGGACGGCGCATTCTCCCAGCAGTACGACGCTGTGCTGGCCGCCGTGCGCAGCGGTGAGCTGACCGACCGGCGGATCGACGAGTCGGTGTACCGGATCCTGCGGCTGAAGCTGAACAGTGGCGTGCTGAGCAGCCCGTACGTGGACGAGTCGGCGGTGCCGACCCGGGTGGGCACGCCGGACCACCTCGCCGCTGCGCAGCAGGTGTCCGACGACGGGATCACGCTGGTGAAGAACGACGGCGGCCTGCTGCCACTGGCCAGGAACAGCGGCAGGTCGGTGCTGGTGACCGGCTGGGGGGTGACCACCACGGCCACCATCGCTGGCAAGATCGCCGCCAACGGGCTGACCGCCGACGCGCTGCAGACCGGGCTGGCACCCACGGCGGCGCAGATCTCGGCCGCCACCGCGGCGGCCCTGCAGCACGACTACACCGTGGTGGTGACCAACCGGGTCTGGTTCCGCGACGCCACCTCGAACTACACCAGCCAGCAGACGCTGGTGAAGTCCCTGCTGGCGACCGGCAAGCCGGTGGTGGTGGTCGCGGCCAACGTGCCGTACGACATCGCCTACTTCCCGGACGCCCCCGCCTACCTGGCCACCTACGGGTACTCGGCGCCCACGCTGGACGCCCTGGTGCGCGCCCTCTTCGGTGACCTCAACCCGCACGGCAGGCTGCCGGTGACCATCCCGGTGGCCGGCCAGCCCGACACGCCGCTGTACCCGTACGGCACCGGCCTGTCGTACCCGTGACCGCAGGCTGCCCTGGGACCGCTGGCGGCCCGTGACCGCAGGCTGCCGGTGACCGCAGGCCGCCGCGGCAGACCCGCGCAGGCCCGCGCACAGACCCGGATCGGGCATGTTCGGGGGGTTCGTGGTGTTGGGCTGATAGATGTCAAGGCTGCGCGCCGTGGGTGCTTCGGACTCGTTTTGATTCCCGGCGCGGCGAAGGGTAGCGTTGACCCTCGTGCTCGGGGGGACCCGAGCCTTGCCGCGTGCCCGGGTGCCCCTCATGCCCGGTTTGTGCGGACAGCCGCAGGACATGCCTCGCCCGGTTTCGGAGGGGGTTCCACGCGGGCCGGGCGACACGCCCGACCTCGGGGGTCGGCGGCGCAGCATGAAGTACCCGTGAAGTGCAGAGAGGAAGACCCCGCCTGGGGTTCGACCGGAGGAGACCGAAGGCCCGCATGCCCACGATCCAACAGCTGGTCCGCAAGGGCCGCGAGGACAAGGTCGAGAAGACCAAGACCCCAGCGCTCAAGGGCAGCCCGCAGCGGCGGGGTGTCTGCGTTCGCGTCTACACGACCACCCCGAAGAAGCCCAACTCGGCGCTTCGCAAGGTCGCGCGCGTCCGGCTGTCGTCCGGCATCGAGGTCACCGCGTACATCCCGGGCGTCGGCCACAACCTGCAGGAGCACTCGATCGTGCTGGTCCGCGGTGGCCGGGTGAAGGACCTGCCCGGTGTCCGGTACAAGATCGTCCGCGGCACGCTGGACACCCAGGGCGTCCGCAACCGCAAGCAGGCCCGCAGCCGCTACGGCGCGAAGAAGGAGAAGAGCTAGTGCCTCGCAAGGGCCCGGCCCCGAAGCGGCCGCCGATCACCGACCCGGTCTACGCCTCCCCGCTGGTCACCCAGCTGGTTAACAAGGTGCTGCTGTCCGGCAAGCGGTCGCTGGCCGAGCGCATCGTGTACGGCGCCCTGGAGGGCTGCCGGGAGAAGACCGGCACCGACCCGGTGATCACGCTGAAGCGGGCGCTGGACAACGTCAAGCCCACCCTGGAGGTGCGCAGCCGCCGGGTCGGTGGCGCGACGTACCAGGTCCCGGTGGAGGTGCGTGCCTCCCGCAGCACCACGCTGGCACTGCGCTGGCTGGTGCAGTACAGCCGCGGCCGCCGGGAGAAGACCATGACCGAGCGGCTCATGAACGAACTGCTGGACGCCAGCAACGGGCTGGGCGCCAGCGTCAAGCGCCGCGAGGACACCCACAAGATGGCCGAGTCGAACAAGGCCTTCGCGCACTACCGCTGGTAAGCGCGCGCACCACAGACGAGTAGAGAGAAAGAACAGTGGCTAACGCCGACGCCGCCCTGGCCAAGGTCCGCAACATCGGGATCATGGCCCATATCGACGCGGGCAAGACCACGACCACCGAGCGGATCCTGTACTACACCGGCATCAACTACAAGATCGGCGAGGTCCACGAGGGCTCCGCGACAATGGACTGGATGCCGCAGGAGCAGGAGCGCGGCATCACCATCACCTCCGCCGCGACCAAGACCGAGTGGGACGGCCACCCGATCAACATCATCGACACCCCGGGCCACGTGGACTTCACCGTCGAGGTGGAGCGGTCGCTGCGGGTGCTCGACGGTGCGGTGGCGGTGTACGACGCGGTCGCCGGGGTGGAGCCGCAGACCGAGCAGGTGTGGCGGCAGGCCGACAAGTACGGCGTGCCGCGGATCTGCTTCGTCAACAAGATGGACCGGGTCGGCGCGGACTTCTTCCGTACCGTGAACATGATCGTCGAGCGGCTGAACGCGACCCCGCTGGTGCTCCAGATCCCGTGGGGCGCCGAGGCCGACTTCGTCGGCGTCATTGACCTGGTGCGGATGAAAGGCCTGCGCTGGCACAGCGAGGACAAGGGCGCCTCGTACGAGACGGTGGACGTCCCGGCCGACCTCGCCGAGGCGGCCGAGCAGTGGCGGCACACCCTGCTGGAGACCCTCGCCGAGAACGACGAGGACTTCATGGAGCTCTACCTCGAGGACGACGAGACCTCGGTGGAGCAGATCAAGGCCGCCATCCGGCGGGCCACCGTCGGCAGCCTCCTCACCCCGGTGCTGTGCGGCACGGCGTTCAAGAACAAGGGCGTGCAGCCCATGCTCGACGCCGTCGTCGACTACCTGCCCAGTCCGTTGGACGTTCCGGCCATCGCCGGCACCGCGCTGGACGGCGAGACCGAGGTGCTGCGCAAGGCGAGCCCGAACGAGCCGTTCGCCGCGCTCGCGTTCAAGATCCAGACCGACCAGCACCTCGGCCGGCTGACCTACATCCGGATCTACTCCGGCACGCTCGACAGCGGTTCCCAGGTGATCAACTCCACCAAGGACCGCAAGGAGCGCATCGGCAAGATCTTCCAGATGCACGCCAACAAGCGCGAGGAGCGCCCGCGCGCGATCGCCGGCGACATCGTGGCCGTGGTCGGCCTGAAGCAGACCACCACCGGCGACACCCTGTGCGACCCGTCGCACCCGGTGATCCTGGAGTCGATGACCTTCCCCGAGCCGGTCATCTCGGTGGCCATCGAGCCGAAGACCAAGGCAGACCAGGACAAGCTGGCGACCGCGATCCAGAAGCTCGCCGAGGAGGACCCGACCTTCCGGGTGCACAACGACGAGGAGACCGGCCAGACCATCATCGAGGGGATGGGCGAGCTGCACCTTGAGGTGCTGGTCGACCGGATGAGGCGCGAGTTCAAGGTCGAGGCGAACGTCGGCAAGCCACAGGTGGCGTACCGGGAGACCATCAAGAAGACGGTCGAGAAGGTCGAGTACCTGCACAAGAAGCAGACCGGCGGCTCCGGCCAGTTCGCCCGCGTGATCATCGCCCTCGCGCCGTTGGAGCTGACCAGCGACGGCGCGCTGTACGAGTTCGAGAACAAGGTCACCGGCGGCCGGATCCCGCGGGAGTACATCCCGTCGGTGGACCAGGGCGCGCAGGAGGCCATGCAGTACGGCGTACTCGCCGGCTATCCGCTGGTGGGCGTGAAGGTCACGCTGCTGGACGGGGCGTACCACGAGGTCGACTCGTCCGAGATGGCGTTCAAGATCGCCGGCTCGATGGCGCTGAAGGAGGCTGCCCGCCGGGCCAACCCGGTGATCCTCGAGCCGATGATGGCGGTCGAGGTCGTCACGCCCGAGGAGAACATGGGCGACGTCATCGGCGACCTCAACTCCCGCCGCGGTCACATCCAGGCGATGGAGGAGCGCGGCGGCGCCCGCGTCGTCCGCGCCGCGGTGCCGCTGTCGGAGATGTTCGGCTACGTCGGCGACCTGCGGTCGAAGTCCCAGGGCCGGGCGAGCTACACCATGCAGTTCGAGTCCTACGCCGAGGTTCCGCAGAACGTGGCGAAGGAGATCATCGCGAAGGCGACGGGCGAGTGAGCATCGCAGCGAGGAACGAGCGAGGAGCGGAGCGAGCCCGGAGTCGAGCAGTAGGCATCGCGAAGGCGACGGGCGAGTGAGCATCGCAGCGAGGAACGAGCGAGGAGCGGAGCGAGCCCGGAGTCGAGCAGTAGGCATCGCGAAGGCGACGGGCGAGTAGCCCGACTGACCACCCGAAACCGACGTACCAAGACAGGTAGTCCACAGGAGGACCCCAGTGGCGAAGGCGAAGTTCGAGCGGAACAAGCCGCACGTCAACATCGGCACCATCGGTCACATCGACCATGGCAAGACAACGCTGACAGCGGCAATCACCAAGGTTCTGCACGACAAGTACCCGGACATCAACCCCTTCACGCCGTTCGACCAGATCGACAAGGCGCCGGAGGAGAAGCAGCGCGGCATCACCATCTCCATCGCCCACGTGGAGTACCAGACGGAGAAGCGCCACTACGCGCACGTCGACTGCCCGGGCCACGCGGACTACATCAAGAACATGATCACCGGTGCGGCCCAGATGGACGGCGCGATCCTGGTCGTGGCCGCCACCGACGGCCCGATGCCGCAGACCCGCGAGCACGTGCTGCTGGCCCGCCAGGTCGGCGTGCCGTACATCGTGGTCGCGCTGAACAAGTCGGACATGGTGGAAGACGAGGAGATCCTCGAGCTGGTCGAGCTCGAGGTCCGCGACCTGCTCTCCTCGCAGGACTACCCCGGTGACGACTGCCCGGTGGTCCGCGTCTCCGCGCTCAAGGCGCTGGAGGGCGACGCCGAGTGGAGCGCCAAGCTGGTCGAGCTGATGCAGGCGGTGGACGAGGCCATCCCGGAGCCGGTCCGTGAGATCGACAAGCCGTTCCTGATGCCGATCGAGGACGTCTTCACCATCACCGGCCGCGGCACCGTGGTCACCGGCCGGGTCGAGCGCGGCGTGGTCAAGGTGAACGAGACCGTCGACATCGTGGGCATCAAGGAACAGAAGATGTCCACCACCGTCACCGGCGTGGAGATGTTCCGCAAGCTGCTCGACCAGGGCCAGGCGGGCGACAACGTCGGCCTGCTGCTGCGCGGCATCAAGCGCGAGGAGGTGGAGCGCGGCCAGGTCGTGATCAAGCCGGGCACCACCACCCCGCACACCCAGTTCGAGGGCCAGGTCTACATCCTGTCCAAGGACGAGGGTGGCCGGCACACCCCGTTCTTCAACAACTACCGGCCGCAGTTCTACTTCCGCACCACGGACGTGACCGGCGTGGTGACCCTCCCCGAGGGCACCGAGATGGTCATGCCCGGCGACAACACCGAGATGACGGTCGAGCTGATCCAGCCGATCGCCATGGAGGAGGGCCTGCTCTTCGCCATCCGCGAGGGCGGCCGCACCGTCGGCTCCGGCCGAGTCATCAGGATCCTCAAGTAGTACCGAACCGACCGGCGGCGGCCGGGCCCCGGCCCGACCGCCGCCCGGCGCGGACACCCGAACCAAGCGGCCCAGCGGCAGTTACGGAGCAAGGAACACCATGGCGGGACAGAAGATCCGCATCCGGCTCAAGGCCTACGACCACGAGGCGATCGACGCCTCGGCGCGGAAGATCGTCGAGACCGTGACGCGCACCGGTGCGCGGGTCGTGGGTCCGGTGCCGCTGCCGACCGAGAAGAACGTGTACTGCGTCATCCGCTCGCCGCACAAGTACAAGGACAGCCGCGAGCACTTCGAGATGCGCACGCACAAGCGGCTGATCGACATCCTCGACCCGACGCCCAAGACGGTCGACGCGCTGATGCGCATCGACCTGCCGGCCAGCGTCGACGTGAACATCCAGTAGGGACCTGAGGGCATGGCTAAGCAGATCAAGGGTGTACTGGGGGAAAAGCTCGGCATGACCCAGGTCTTCGACGACGCGAACCGGGTGGTTCCGGTGACCGTGGTGAAGGCCGGGCCGTGTGTCGTCACCCAGGTACGCACCGTGGAGAAGGACGGCTACGCCGCCGTCCAGCTCGCCTTCGGGGCGATCGACCCGCGCAAGGTCAACAAGCCGGAGACGGGTCACTTCAGCAGGGCCGGTGTCACGCCGCGGCGGCACCTGGTCGAGCTGCGCACCGAGTCGGCAGGCGACTACGAGGTCGGCCAGGATGTCGGCGCGGACGTGTTCGAGGCCGGCGCGAAGGTCGACGTGATCGGCCGGAGCAAGGGCAAGGGCACCGCCGGCGTGGTCAAGCGGCACGGCTTCAAGGGCCTGGGCGCTTCGCACGGCACCCAGCGCAAGCACCGCTCGCCAGGCTCGATCGGCGCCTGCGCCACCCCCGGCCGGGTGTTCAAGGGCGTGCGGATGGCCGGCCGGATGGGCTTCGAGCGCACCACCACGCAGAACCTGACCGTGCACGCGGTGGACGCCGAGAACGGCCTGCTGCTGGTCAAGGGCGCCGTGCCCGGCCCGGTCGGCGGCCTGGTCCTGGTGCGTACCGCGGTGAAGACCAACCTGGCGAAGGGCGGTTTGGAGAAGTGACGAGCCTCGATGTCCGTACCCCGGACGGCAAGAAGGCCGGCACCGTCGAGCTGCCCGCGGAGATCTTCGACGCGCAGGCCAACATCTCGCTGATGCACCAGGTGGTAGTCGGCCAACTCGCCGCGGCGCGCCAGGGCACCCACGACACGAAGACCCGCGGTGAGGTCCGAGGCGGCGGCACCAAGCCGTACCGGCAGAAGGGCACCGGCCGTGCCCGGCAGGGCTCCATCCGGGCGCCGCAGTTCACCGGCGGTGGCGTCGTGCACGGCCCGACGCCTCGCGACTACACGCAGCGGACCCCGAAGAAGATGAAGGCGGCCGCGCTGCGCGGTGCGCTGTCCGACCGGGCCCGCGGCGGCCGGCTGCACGTGGTCAGCCACTTCGTCGAGGGCGACGCGCCGTCCACCAAGGCCGGCCGGGTCGCGCTCGCCGAGCTGACCGGGGGCCGCCGGGTGCTGGTGGTGGCCGAGCGCGACGACTCGCAAACCTGGCTGTCACTGCGCAACCTGCCGAGCGTGCACCTGATCTCGCCCGGCCAGCTCAACACCTACGACGTGCTGGTCAGCGACGACGTGGTGTTCACCCGGGATGCCTACGAGTCGTTCGTGTCGGGCCGGGCCGGCGGCCGTACCGCGACCGCGGTGGCCCGCGAGTCCGAGGTCGAGACGGCCGAGGTCGCCGAGGCCGCCGAGACGGCCGACGTCGCCGAGGCGGCCGAGCACCCGTCTGAGGAGGAGAGCAAGTGACCGGCGACCCCCGCGACGTCCTGCTCGCCCCGGTGATCTCGGAGAAGAGCTACGGGTTGCTGGACGAGAACAAGTACACGTTCCTGGTGCACCCGGACGCGAACAAGACCCAGATCAAGATCGCCGTACAGCAGGTCTTCAACGTCACGGTGTACAGCGTCAACACCAACAACCGGCAGGGCAAGCGCAAGCGGACCCGCACCGGCTACGGCAAGCGCAAGGACACCAAGCGCGCCATCGTCACGCTCAAGCCGGGCGACCGCATCGACGTCTTCGGAGGCCCCGTCACATGACGCGATCGTTTGGCACGGCCGGACGGGTCGGGGCCGAAGAAGCATGGACACGGTGCCGGACCGGTCACCTGAGCTGAGGGATAAGACATGGCAATCCGCAAGTACAAGCCGACGACGTCGGGCCGGCGCGGCTCGTCCGTGGCCGACTTCGCCGAGGTCACCCGCAGCACGCCGGAGAAGTCCCTGGTCCGCCCGCTGATCTCGCGTGGCGGCCGGAACAACCAGGGCCGGATCACCACCCGGCACCAGGGTGGCGGCCACAAGCGGGCGTACCGGCTGATCGACTTCCGGCGCAACGACAAGGACGGCGTGCCGGCCAAGGTCGCGCACATCGAGTACGACCCGAACCGGACCGCGCGCATCGCGCTGCTGCACTACGCCGACGGCGAGAAGCGGTACATCATCGCTCCGGCGCGGCTGCGGCAGGGCGACCGGATCGAGAACGGTCCCGGCGCGGACATCAAGCCGGGCAACAGCCTGCCGCTGCGCAACATCCCGGTCGGCACGGTGGTGCACGCCATCGAGCTGCGCCCGGGCGGCGGCGCGAAGATCGCCCGGTCCGCCGGCTCGAGCGTCCAACTCGTCGCCAAGGACGGTCCGTACGCGCAGCTCCGGATGCCGTCCGGTGAGATCCGGAACGTGGACGTGCGCTGCCGGGCCACCGTGGGCGAGGTCGGCAACTCCGAGCAGTCCAACATCAACTGGGGCAAGGCCGGCCGGATGCGCTGGAAGGGCAGGCGCCCGACCGTCCGCGGCGTGGCCATGAACCCGGTCGACCACCCGCACGGCGGTGGCGAGGGCAAGACGTCCGGTGGCCGCCACCCGGTGAACCCGAACGGCAAGCCGGAGGGCCGTACCCGGCACCACAAGGCCAGCGACAAGATGATCGTCCGCCGCCGCAAGACCAACAAGAAGCGCTAGGGGTTACAGGTATGCCGCGCAGCTTGAAGAAGGGCCCGTTCGTCGATGACCACCTGCTCAAGAAGGTGGACGCGCTGAACGAGTCGCCCAGGAAGACCGTGATCAGGACCTGGTCGCGGCGCTCCACGATCATCCCGGACATGCTCGGGCACACCATCGCGGTGCACGACGGCCGCAAGCACGTGCCGGTGTTCGTGACCGAGGCGATGGTCGGGCACAAGCTCGGCGAGTTCGCCCCGACGCGGACCTTCAAGGGCCACGTCAAGGACGACCGCAAGGCCCGCCGCAAGTAGAGACGCAGGTGTGCCGCGCACCAGCCGCGTACCAGCACTGACGAAAAGAGCAAGGGGAACAGCGACATGGCACCCAAGGCCCAGCCGGCCGACGCGCAGGTGGAGGAGAACCCGCGCGCCAGGGCGCGGGCGACGTACGTTCGCGTGACGCCGATGAAGGCCCGTCGCGTGATCGACCTCATCCGTGGACTGCCCGCGGACGAGGCGCTCACCGTGCTGCGCTTCGCCCCGCAGGCCGCCAGCGAGACCATCTACAAGGTGGTGGCCAGCGCCGTCGCGAACGCCGAGCACAACCTGCGGCTGGACCCGGAGACGCTGATCGTCGCGACGGCCTACGTGGACGAGGGCCCGACGCTGAAGCGGTTCCGGCCGCGGGCGCAGGGCCGGGCGTACCGGATCAACAAGCGCACCAGTCACATCACCGTCGAGGTGGAGAGCATCCCCACCCGGCAGGCCCCGAAGCCGGCCAAGGCCGGCAAGGCGGCCAAGGCGGCCAAGGCGGCCAAGTCCACCCCGGCCAGGACCGGCGGGGACACGAAGTCCAGCGCGAAGGGGAGGACCCGCTAGTGGGTCAGAAGGTCAACCCGCACGGGTTCCGTCTCGGCATCACCACCGAGTGGAAGTCCCGGTGGTACGCGGACAAGCTCTACAAGGACTACGTCAAGGAAGACGTGGCCATCCGCAAGATGATGACCCGGGGCATGGAGCGCGCCGGCATCTCCCGGGTGGAGATCGAGCGCACCCGGGACCGGGTCCGCGTCGACATCCACACCGCCCGCCCGGGCATCGTGATCGGCCGCCGCGGCGCGGAGGCCGACCGGATCCGCGCCGAGCTGGAGAAGCTGACCGGCAAGCAGGTGCAGCTCAACATCCTCGAGGTGAAGAGCCCCGAGGCGGATGCCCAGCTCGTCGCGCAGGGCGTCGCGGAGCAGCTGTCCAGCCGGGTGGCGTTCCGCCGCGCGATGCGCAAGGCGATGCAGTCGGCCATGAAGAGCCCCGGCGTCAAGGGCATCCGGGTGCAGTGCGCCGGCCGCCTCGGCGGTGCCGAGATGTCCCGGTCGGAGTTCTACCGGGAGGGGCGGGTGCCGCTGCACACGCTGCGGGCGAACATCGACTACGGCACCTACGAGGCGCGTACCACCTTCGGCCGGATCGGCGTGAAGGTGTGGATCTACAAGGGCGACGTGCCGTTCGGCGCCAAGGCCCCGAGTGAGACCCCGGAGTCGCAGCTCCGCCCGCCGCGCCGCGGAGCCGGCGGCGGTGGTGGGGGTGGCGGTGGCCGCCGGCGCTCCGGGTCCTCGGGTACCACCGCGATGGGCACCGAGGCGGGCCGCGCAGCCGCACAGGCCGCCGAGCCGGCCGGGAGCCCCGCGCCGACCGCGCCCCCGGCGCCGACCGCGCCACCGGCGCAGCCGGCGGAGAACCAGGAGGGCTGAGCCATGATGATCCCCCGCAAGGTGAAGCACCGAAAGCAGCACCACCCGAGGAGGACCGGTGCGGCCAAGGGCGGCACCCGGATCCAGTTCGGGGAGTTCGGCATCCAGGCGCTGGAGCCGCACTACGTGACGAACCGGCAGATCGAGTCGGCGCGTATCGCGATGACCCGGCACATCCGCCGTGGCGGCAAGGTCTGGATCAACATCTTCCCGGACCGCCCGCTGACCAAGAAGCCGGCCGAGACCCGGATGGGCTCCGGCAAGGGCTCGCCGGAGTGGTGGATCGCGAACGTCAAGCCCGGCCGGGTGATGTTCGAGCTGTCCGGCGTACCGGAGCCGGTCGCCCGCGAGGCCCTGCGCCGCGCGATGCACAAGCTCCCGATGAAGTGCCGTTTCATCAAGCGCGAAGTTGGTGAGGTCTGATGGCGGGCGCGAGCCGACAACGAGTGAGCATCGCAGGTGCGCTGAGCGCGCCGAGGAGCGGAGCGAGTGCGGAGGCGGGCAAATGAGCGCCGGAACCTCTCCCGGACAGCTGCGCGAGCTGCCCGAGGAGGAGCTGCAGTCGCAACTGCGCGACGCCAAGGAGGAGCTGTTCAACCTCCGCTTCCAGATGGCGACCGGTCAACTGGACAACAACCGGCGGCTGCGCACGGTCCGCCGCGACATCGCCCGGATCTACACGATCCTGCGCGAGCGCGAGCTCGGCCTGTCGGTCGCCCCGGACGCTGAAGGTGTGGCATGAGCAGCACGGGTGCGGACGCCCCGCAGAACGACAGCACCGCGGCGACGGCCGAGGTCCGCAACCGGCGCAAGACCCGGGAGGGCCTGGTCGTGTCCGACAGGATGGACAAGACCGTGGTGGTCGAGGTCGAGGACCGGGTCAAGCACCGGATGTACGGCAAGGTCTTGCGCCGTACCAGCAAGCTGCAGGCGCACGACGAGCAGAACTCCTGCGGCGTCGGCGACCGCGTCCTGCTGATGGAGACCCGGCCACTGTCGGCCACCAAGCGGTGGCGCGTGGTGGAGATTCTCGAGCGGGCCAAGTAAGCCAGATGGACGACCCGGCCGCGGCCGGTCATTTTCAGTAAGGACGGAGTCGGTTGTGATCCAGCAGGAGTCGCGACTGCGTGTCGCCGACAACACGGGTGCCAAGGAGATCCTGTGCATCCGGGTGCTCGGCGGCTCTGGTCGGCGGTACGCCGGCATCGGCGACATCATCGTCGCCACTGTCAAGGACGCCCTGCCGGGTGCCGGCGTCAAGAAGGGTGACGTCGTCAAGGCCGTCATCGTGCGCACCGCCAAGGAGCGGCGGCGTCCGGACGGCTCCTACATCCGCTTCGACGAGAACGCCGCGGTGCTCATCAAGGCTGACAACGAGCCGCGCGGCACCCGCATCTTCGGGCCGGTGGGCCGGGAGCTGCGGGAGAAGAGGTTCATGCGGATCATCTCGCTCGCGCCGGAGGTCTTGTAAGTCATGAAGGTGAAGAAGGGTGACACGGTCGTTGTCATCGCAGGCAAGGACAAGGGCGCCAAGGGCAAGGTGATCGCCGCACTGCCCAGGCAGGACCGGGTGATCGTCGAGGGCGTCAACCGGATCAAGAAGCACACCAGGGTCTCCACCAACCCCCGCGGTGCCAAGACCGGCGGGATCGTGACCCAGGAGGCCGCGATCCACGTCAGCAACGTGATGGTGGTCGACACCGACGGCAAGCCGACCCGCGTGGGCTACCGCAAGGACGAGGACGGGCGAAGCGTTCGCGTCGCCCGCCGTTCCGGTAAGGACATCTGAACATGACCGCGACCGAAACCGAGAAGCCGGCGCCCCGGCTGAAGACGCGGTACCGGGAGGAGATCAGCCCTGCGCTGCGGGAGCAGTTCTCCTACCGCAACGTCATGCAGATCCCGGGACTGGTGAAGATCATCGTGAACATGGGTGTCGGCGAGGCGGCCCGGGACTCCAAGCTCATCGACGGCGCGCTGCGTGACCTTGCCACCATCACCGGCCAGAAGCCGCAGCTGCGCCGGGCGACCAAGTCCATCGCGCAGTTCAAGCTGCGCGAGGGCATGCCGATCGGCGCCAAGGTCACCTTGCGCGGCGACCGCATGTGGGAGTTCCTGGACCGGCTGCTGACCATCGCGCTGCCCCGTATCCGGGACTTCCGCGGGCTGTCCGACCGGCAGTTCGACGGCAACGGCAACTACACGTTCGGGCTGACCGAGCAGGCCATGTTCCACGAGATCGACATGGACCGGGTCGACCGGCAGCGCGGCATGGACATCACGGTGGTCACCACCGCGAAGACCGACGACGAGGGCCGGGCGCTGCTCAAGCTCCTCGGCTTTCCCTTCAAGGAGCCAGCGCAGTGAAGAGTCGGCACAGTAGGGAGAACTGAACGCATGGCCAAGAAGGCCCTGGTCAACAAGGCCGCCCGCAAGCCGAAGTTCGCGGTCCGCGGCTACACGCGCTGCCAGCGCTGCGGCCGTCCGCACTCGGTGTACCGCAAGTTCGGGCTGTGCAGGATCTGCCTGCGCGAGATGGCGCACCGGGGCGAGCTCCCCGGCGTGACCAAGTCGAGTTGGTAACCCACCGCCCACTCCTCCTTCGCCGTAGGCCCCAGGAACCTCCGGGACACCCGGGCCCGAGGGGAACCCCGGCGAGAAAGGCACCACGATCATGACGATGACAGACCCGATCGCAGACATGCTCACACGTCTGCGCAACGCCAACACGGCGTACCACGACTCGGTGACGATGCCGCACTCCAAGCTGAAGGCGCACATCGCCGAGATCCTCCAGCAGGAGGGCTACATCGCCGGCTGGAACATCGCCGACGCCGAGGTCGGCCGGGCGCTGGTGGTCGACCTGAAGTACGGGCCGAACCGGGAGCGTTGCATCGCCGGGCTGCGCCGGGTCTCCAAGCCGGGCCTGCGGGTGTACGCGAAGTCCACCGGCCTGCCGAAGGTGCTCGGCGGGCTCGGCGTCGCGATCATCTCGACGTCGAACGGCCTGCTGACCGACCGGCAGGCAGCCAAGCGTGGGGTAGGCGGGGAAGTCCTCGCCTACGTCTGGTGAGAGGGGAGGAGCAGCATGTCGCGCATCGGTAAGCTGCCGATCCCCGTGCCGTCCGGCGTGGACGTCGCCATCGAGGGTCGCCGCATCATCGTGAAGGGTCCCAAGGGCGAGTTGTCGCACACCGTGGCCGAGCCGATCACGGTGGACCGCGGCGAGGACGGCACGCTGCTGGTCAAGCGGCCGGACGACGAGCGGGAGAGCCGCGCGCTGCACGGCCTGTCCCGGACGCTGGTGGCCAACATGGTCACCGGGGTCACCCAGGGGTACGCCAAGACGCTGGAGATCGTCGGCACCGGGTACCGCGTGGTGCCCAAGGGCAGCGACCTGGAGTTCTCGCTCGGGTTCAGCCACACGGTGCCGGTGCGGGCGCCGGAGGGGATCAGCTTCCGCGTCGAGACCGCGACCCGGTTCGTGGTCGAGGGGATCGACAAGCAGAAGGTCGGCGAGGTGGCGGCGAACATCCGCAAGATCCGCCCGCCGGAGCCGTACAAGGGCAAGGGCGTTCGGTACCAGGGCGAGCAGGTCCGCCGCAAGGCCGGAAAGACGGGTAAGTAGCCATGTCGAGTTCATCCACCATCGTCCGAAGGGCGCAGGCGAGCGGCGTTGCGGCCGAGCGCCGCACCTCGAAGGCCCGCCGGCACTTCCGGCTGCGCAAGAAGGTGGCCGGCACCGCCGAACGCCCGCGCCTGGTCGTCACCCGGTCCACCCGGCACCTGTACGCCCAGATCGTCGACGACGCCCGCGGGGTCACCCTCGCGTCCGCCTCGACGTACAAGCTGGGCGCCGAGGGCGACAAGAGCGCGCAGGCTAGGAAGGTCGGCGAGGTGCTGGCCGAGCGGGCCACGGCGGCCGGGGTCACCCGGGTCGTCTTCGACCGCGGCGGCAACAAGTACCACGGCCGGATCGCCGCGCTGGCGGACGCCGCCCGCGAGGGGGGCCTGGAGTTCTGATGACCATCGCAACCACCAAGTTCGCTACTCCGCCGTCGGCGGGGACAGGAAGGACCGCCTGATGCCTGGACAGCAGCGCCGCGGCGGCGGCGGGGGCGACCGCGATCGCCGCGACCGCCGGGACGGCGGCCGGGGCGGGGCGGCAGCCGAGAAGACACCGCACCTCGAGCGGGTCGTCGCCATCAACCGGGTGGCCAAGGTCGTCAAGGGCGGCCGCCGCTTCAGCTTCACCGCGCTGGTCGTGGTCGGCGATGGCGACGGCACCGTCGGTGTCGGCTACGGCAAGGCCAAGGAGGTGCCCTCGGCCATCGCCAAGGGCGTCGAGGAGGCCAAGAAGCACTTCTTCAAGGTGCCGCGCATCGGCTCCACCATCCCGCACCCGATCACCGGGGAGGCCGCCGCGGGCGTGGTGCTGCTCAAGCCGGCCAGCGCCGGTACCGGCGTCATCGCCGGTGGCCCGGTGCGGGCCGTGCTGGAGTGCGCCGGTGTGCACGACGTGCTGTCCAAGAGCCTCGGCTCGGACAACCCGATCAACATCGTGCACGCCACCGTGGCCGCCCTGAAGGGCCTGGTCCGCCCGGAGGAGATCGCCGCCAAACGGGGTCTGCCGCTAGAGGATGTGGCACCGGCCGGGCTGCTCCGGGCGCGCGCCGCCGGGCAGGGGGTGTGAGGTGGCTCGGCTGAAGGTCACCCAGATCCGCTCGGGCATCGGTGCCAAACAGAACCAGCGGGAGACGCTGCGCTCGCTGGGGCTCAAGCGGATCCGCGACGTCGTGGTCAAGGAAGACCGGCCGGAGATCCGCGGCATGATCAAGACCGTGCCGCACCTGGTCTCGGTCGAGGAGGTCGAGTAACCCGTGACGATCAAGGTTCACCACCTGCGTCCGGCCCCTGGCTCGCACACCAGGAAGACCCGCGTGGGTCGTGGTGACGGCTCCAAGGGCAAGAGCGCGGGCCGTGGCACCAAGGGCACCAAGGCCCGGCACACCGTGTCCCCGGCGTTCGAGGGCGGCCAGATGCCGATCCACATGCGGCTGCCGAAGCTCAAGGGCTTCAAGAACCGCTTCCGGGTCGAGTACCAGGTCGTGAACGTGGAGAGGCTGGCGCAGCTCTTCCCGAACGGTGGGACCGTCGATCCCGACGCCATGATCCAGGCCGGTGCCGTCCGCCGGGGTGCGCCGGTCAAGGTGCTCGGCTCCGGCGATCTCGGCGGGGTCACGCTCGAGGTGAGCGCGCACGCGTTCTCCGACAGCGCCCGCGAGAAGATCACCGCGGCCGGCGGAACCGTGACCATGCTGTAACTGACCGTCGAACGGGCCTGGCCAAGTTGTGGGTGCCAGGCCCGTTGGCTGTTAGAGTCGCACCCTGCGGACCGGACACCGCGGCCGGCCGTCCGTGCCCGATCCGCGCAGTTGTCCGATCCGTCCAGTGCCCGGGCCGTCCCAGTGCCTGAGCCTCCTGGGCGCCAGCAACCGAAGCGAAGAACGTAACCGGGGCGTCACAAGCGCCCACTGATCCCAGGGCCGGATGTTCCGGTCCTGCGTGTCGCAGGAGGATCCGTGCTTTCCGCGTTCGCGTCGGCGTTCCGGACGCCAGACCTCCGCAAGAAGCTGCTCTTCTCCCTCGGTATCATCGCGCTCTACCGGCTCGGCGCTACGGTTCCCACGCCGGGGGTGTCGACCAAGAACATCAACGAGTGCATCAAGGTCGTCAACAGCGGCGCCACCCGCGACCTGTACAGCCTTGTCAACCTGTTCAGCGGCGGTGCGCTGCTGAAGCTGTCGGTGTTCGCGCTGGGCATCATGCCGTACATCACAGCCAGCATCATCGTCCAGTTGCTCACCGTGGTGATCCCGCGGTTCGAGCAGCTCCGCAAGGAGGGCCAGGCCGGGCAGGCGAAGCTGACCCAGTACACCCGGTACCTGACCATCGGCCTGGCCATCCTGCAGTCCACCGGCATCATCGCGCTGGCCAAGAACGGGCAGCTCTTCGTCGGCTGCACCGCGCCGATCATCATCGACCAGTCGATCTTCCACCTGGCGATCATGGTCTGCGTCATGTCGGCGGGCACCGCGGTGATCATGTGGCTGGGCGAGCTCATCACCGACCGCGGCATCGGCAACGGCATGTCGGTGCTGATCTTCACCTCGATCGCGGCCCGCATCCCGGCCGAGGGCGGCACCCTGCTGCGCAACGGCGGCGGGTTCGCGTTCTTCCTGATCTGCATCCTCGGGCTGGCGATCATCGGCGCGGTGGTCTTCGTCGAGCAGGCCCAGCGGCGGATCCCGGTGCAGTACGCCAAGCGGATGGTCGGCCGGCGGATGTACGGCGGCACCTCGACCTACCTGCCGCTGAAGGTCAACCAGGCCGGCGTCATCCCGGTCATCTTCGCCTCGTCGCTGCTGTACCTGCCGCAGCTCATCAACAGCCTGTCCGGCAGCGCCAACCAGACAAGCTGGTGGCGCCGGTTCATCTCGAACGAGCTGACCAACCAGGGGAACTGGATCCACATCCTGTTCTACTTCGGGCTGATCATCTTCTTCACGTACTTCTACGTGTCCATCACCTTCAACCCGGAGGAGCGGGCCGAGGACATGAAGAAGTACGGCGGGTTCATCCCGGGCATCCGCCCCGGCCGGCCCACCGCGGAGTACCTGAGCTTCGTGCTGTCCCGGATCACGCTCCCGGGCTCGCTGTACCTGGCCATCGTGGCCGTGCTGCCGAACTTCTTCTTCTCCTTCACCCAGGGCAACAACCAGAACTTCCCGTTCGGCGGCACCGCCGTACTGATCATGGTCGGCGTCGGGCTGGACACGGTGAAGCAGATCGAGAGCCAGCTCATGCAGCGCAACTACGAGGGATTCCTCCGGTAGTGCGACTCGTACTGGTCGGCCCGCCAGGGGCGGGGAAGGGGACGCAGGCCCAGTTCATCGCCGCTCACTTCTCCATCCCCAAGATCTCCACGGGCGACATCTTCCGGGCCAACGTGAGCCAGGGCACCGAGCTCGGAATGGCGGCCAAGCGGTACATGGACGCCGGAGACCTGGTGCCGGACGAGGTCACCATCGCGATGGTGCGCGACCGGCTGGCCGAGGACGACGCCACCGACGGGTTCCTGCTGGACGGGTTCCCGCGCAACGTGCCGCAGGCGGAGAGGCTGGACGCGATGCTGGCCGAGCTCGGCACCAAGCTCGACGTGGTGCTCGAGCTCGTGGTGGACGACCAGGAGGTCATCCGCCGGCTGTCCGGCCGGCGCACCTGCCGCATGTGCGGGCACATCTGGCACGTCGACTTCGAGCCACCGGACAAGGAGGGGATCTGCGACATCTGCGGCGGCGAGCTGTTCCAGCGCGACGACGACCTGCCCGCGACGATCCGGCACCGGCTGGAAGTGTACGCCGAGCAGACCGCCCCGCTGATCGCCTTCTACGCCGACCGCGGGATCCTGATCGGCATCGACGCCACCGGCCTGGTGGAGGACATCACCGATCGTGCAATCGACGCCCTGCGGCACGTCGACGGTTGAGGCCGTAGTGTCGAGGTCGGTAGGCGTTCGCTGGCGGAGGTGGCTGGACCGGATGATCCAGATCAAGACCGAGGACGAGATCTCGCGGATGCGGGTCGCCGGCCTCGTGGTGTGCCGCACGCTGCGGCGGCTGCGCGAGGCGGTGCAACCCGGGATCTCAACCGCCGACCTGGACGACATCGCCCGGGACTCCATCAGCAGCGAGGGCGCTACGCCGTCCTTCCTGGGCTACCGAGGTTTCCCGGCGCACATCTGCACCTCGGTGAACGAGGAGGTCGTGCACGGCATCCCGCGCAAGGACAAGGTGCTGCGGGACGGCGACGTGCTGTCCATCGACTGCGGCGCCATCGTGGACGGCTGGCACGGCGACTCGGCGATCACCGTCGGGGTGGGCGAGGTCAAGCCGGCGTACGTCGAGCTGATGCGGGCCTGCGAGGAGTCGATGTGGGCCGGCTTCGCCGCGGCGCTGCCCGGCGGCAAGCTCACCGACATCAGCCACGCGGTGGAGAGCAGCGTCCGCACCAGAGGCGACTACGGCATCGTCGACCACTACGGCGGGCACGGGATCGGCACCGAGATGCACCAGGAGCCGCACGTGCTCAACTACGGCCGCCCGGGCCGCGGCCCGAAGCTGGTGCCCGGCCTGTGCCTGGCCATCGAGCCGATGATCACCATGGCCGAACCGGGGACCCGCGAGCTGGCCGACGGCTGGACCGTGGTCACCACCGACGGCTCGTACGCATCCCACTTCGAGCACACCGTGGCGATCACCGCGGACGGCCCGTGGGTGCTCACCGCCGAGGACGGCGGGGTGGCCAAGCTGGCCGAGTACGGCGTCGCGGCGGCCGTCCACACCACCTAGCCCGCCGGCGCACCGCGTCCACACGTCCCCCCTCGGCGGCCTCCGCGGATTCGCGACGGATGTCAGCGGTGTCCGCCCGCGGCTCGGGATACTGTGGATCTCGTGGCTGGGGCTGAGAGCGCCGGCGGAGCGCACGACGCGCTGCGGGCCGGCAACACGGAGCGGGAGCAGGTCGTCCAGCGGCTGAACCGGGCGTTCGGCGAGGGCAGGCTGGAGCTGACCGAGCTCGAGGAGCGGGTCGCCCAGGCGTACGCCGCCAAGACCCTCGGGGAGCTGCGGCCGCTGACCGCGGACCTGCCGCCGGACAGGGGAGTCCCGCTGCCCACGGACGTGCCCCCGCCGCCCAGCCGGCCGGCCACCGTCCAGGACCTCAAGCAGGTCGCCCTCGACCTGGCGACCTCCCGGTTGAACGCCAGGCTGGAGCGGGACCGCGAGCGGCAGATGCGCCGCCAGCACCGGCTCCAGCAACAGCACCAGCGCCGCGAGCTGACCCGGCAGCTCACCGACAACCATCCGGTCGCCGCGTGGGCCACCGCGAGCCTGGTCTGCTTCGTGATCTGGCTGATCGTCGCCGTGACCGGCGGCGCGATGTACCCGTGGTTCCTCTGGGTGGCCGGCCCCTGGGGCGTCGCCCTGCTCGTGCGCTACGTCGCCGGGCGCGGCTCCTCCTGACCGTTCATTCCGGCAGGATCGCCAGCGCGCGGCCATCCTCGGTACGCAGCAACGAAAAGTGGCGACCGTCCAGGGTCAACCGTCGGGCTGGCTGGGGGGTCGCATGGTGGGGTTGGCCGGCTGGTCAGGACGGTGGGTACCGCCGGTATGGTCAACGGCGTGAGTGAGGACCTTGTCGGTGCGGACGACCTGCGGGCCGGCAATGCCGAGCGCGAGGTCGTGGTACGCCGGCTGAACGACGCGTTCGGCGAGGGCCGGCTGGACCTGGCCGAGCTGGACCAGCGGATCGCGCAGGC
>WNGB01000366.1_pt1 | contig 69004 bp, 70 predicted proteins | sample 5400681 | NCBI WGS metagenome assembly WNGB01 (sample SAMN13153367, study PRJNA577476) | soil metagenome | isolation source: 115 cm soil or saprolite under grassland replicate 2 | place: USA:California | collected 2016-06-15 | reverse complement strand
CCGATCGGATGCCCCGGAGTCGGGTACGGATCCTGACCGACGATCAGCACCCGTACGTCGTCGAAGGGCTGCGTGAACGCCCGCAGTACGTGATCGCCGGCCGGAAGGTACCGCCGCCCGGCGGCCAGCTCCCGCCGCAGGAACTCGCCCATCTCGGCGACGTCACCCGCCACGGGGTCAAGGGCCTTCGCCCAGCCGGGATCGAGGATTTCGCTCAAGGGACGGCCAGCCACGGCCCACACCCTAGCGCCTACCGCGGGCGCAGTCCGGCCACGACCTACCTGCGCGAGCGATAGGAACCACTGCGGCACCGGCAAGGCCGTAGTTCGGCGGTTTCAGGGCAGCGACGGTGGCGTGGGGGATTCGCGATCAGACTCGCCCTTGCCGGGCTCAGCCTTGCGAGGCTTGGCCTTACGGGGTGCGGCCTTGCGAGGCTCCGCCTTACGGGCCTGGGCCTTGCGAGGTGCGGCCTTACGAGGCTCCGCTTTGCGAGGCTCCGCCTTACGGGCCTCGGCCTTGCGAGGTGCGGCCTTACGAGGCTCCGCTTTGCGAGGCTCCGCCTTACGGGGCTCGGCCTTACGAGGTGCGGTCTTACGAGGTGCGGTCTGGCGTTGCCCGGCCTTGCGTTGTTCGGCCGGCGGCATGGCGCTGGATTCCACCGGGGCCGCGGCGCTCGCCGTGGGCACCTTGACTTCGGGCACCTTGACATCGGGCACCTTGACATCGGGCACCTTGACATCGGGCGGCTTGATTTCGGCCGCCGGGGCCTTTTCTTCATGCGCACCGGGTTCGTCCTCGCCGGCGAGAGCGGCGCGGAGCCGCTCCTTCTGCTGTTGGCGTTTCGAAGCCGCGCCGGCGATCTGCTCGGCGAGCTCGGTACGCCACCGCCGCAGCAGGAAGAACGACAGCACCATCGACACCAGCAGCGCGATCATCAGGGTCAGGAAGATGTTCAGCTTGAACGGCAGCAACAGCAGCGCCACCAGCACGAACAGTCCGACCCGGCCGAGCGTGTACTTCACCGCGGGGTTCATACCGGCCTCCGCATCACGCGCCGGCCTCGCGGTCGACGGCCCGGCGGATCCCGAAGAACCACAGCGCGGCGTAGCTGAACGACGAGACCGCCGCCGCGATCACGCCGCTGACCAGCGGGGCGAACGTGGACAGACCCAACCCGAGGAATGCTCCGACGGCGAGCGACACCAGCCCGGCGGCGGCCGCGACCAGGAGCCGGCTGCGGGTGCCTCGCCAGGCGCGGAACTCCTCGACGTACAGCCAGAAGACCATCACGGCGGCGAGCCAGCCGCTGGTCTGACCCAGCTCGCCGAAGTTGGCCCAGGTCGACAGCGCGTCCACCACCACGACGGCGAACACGCCGACGACGTACAGCACCACGACGGCCTCGAGCAGATGCCGCCACTCGACTATCCGTCCCTGCGAGTTCCTTCGCGGCCACCGGGTCGCCGGGTTCGCGCGCTCGTCCTGCGACAGGTCGTACGCGAGCCCCTCGTCGGTACGCCGGTCCTCGGCCGGTACGCCATCGCTCATGAAGACCCCTACAAGGTGATGGGCTGCGGTTCGGCGCGGCGCTGCGCCTGCGTCGGCGGCGGGCCGAATTCGCGTACTACTTCATACCGCGTATTGCGCTCGACCGGGGTGAACCCGGCGTCCCAGATCAGGTGCAGGAGGTCGTCGCGGTGCATCGTGTCCGGCGTGCCGTACGAGTCGGCGTCGTGGGTGATCTTGTACTCGACCACCGAACCGTCCAGGTCGTCGGCGCCGAAGTTCAGCGACAGCTGCGCCACAGACAGGCCGTGCATCACCCAGAAGCACTTCACGTGCGGCACGTTGTCGAACATCAACCGGGACACCGCGAACGTCTTCAGCGACTCCGCCGGCGAGGCCATGGTGGTACGCGCCTGCAGCCGGTTGCGTACCTTCCCGTCCTTGGAGTCGACGAAGTCGTGCTGGTAGCGCAGCGGGATGAACACCGCGAAGCCGCCGGTCTCGTCCTGCAGCTCGCGCAGCCGCATCACGTGGTCGACCCGGTGCTTCGGCTCCTCGATGTGCCCGTAGAGCATGGTGGCCGGGGTACGCAGCCCCTTGCTGTGCGCCAGCCGGTGGATCCGCGACCAGTCCTCCCAATGGGTGTCGTGGTCGACGATGTGCTGGCGTACCTCCCAGTCGAAGATCTCCGCGCCGCCACCCGTCAGGGACGCGAGGCCCGCGTCGATCAGCTCGTCCAGGATCTCGTCGGCCGGCAGGCCGGAGATCTTCTCGAACCACTGGATCTCGGTCGCGGTGAAGCATTTCAGCGACACCTTCGGCAGCGCGGCCTTCAGCTCGCGCAGCACCTTCGGGTAGTACTTCCACGGCAGCGTCGGGTGCAGGCCGTTGACGATGTGCAGCTCGGTGAGCTGCTCGTCCTCCATCTCCTTGGCCTTCGCGACCGCCTCGTGCACCCGCATCGTGTACGCGTCCTTCTCGCCCGGCTTGCGCTGGAAGGAGCAGTACGCGCAGGACGCGCTGCACACGTTGGTGAGGTTGAGGTGCCGGTTGACGTTGAACATCACCCGGTCGCCGTTCAGGTCGGTGCGCTTGCCGTGCGCCAGCCGGCCCAGCCAGGCCAGCTCGTCGCTCTCGTACAGGGCGACCCCGTCCTCGCGGCTCAACCGTTCGCCCGCCGCGACCTTCGCCTCGATCTCACGCTTGAGTCCTGCGTCCATGCCGTCGAGCCTATCCGCCAACCCATTCGGGAGTACGCGGCCGGCGACCCACTGTGGCGACCGACGCATCTGAGCGTGTCAACCGGCCAGTTCCCCCGGCACCAATGGCCAGAAGCCCGAATCCGATCTGGAATGAACCGACAAACCGTCGTACGGTGGACACCGAGCCGGCGAGATAGATGCTGGGCTATCGGGCTTTTGGACGCGACGGAGACCACGGGGACTACGACATGACCGACCGCGACGAGGCGGGCAGATGAGCAGTCCGACGACCGCCTGGCGAAGCCGCTGGGGCCGTACGCTGGGCATGCTCACGATCGCCGGCGCCGTCATGCTCGGTGCCGCCGCTCCCGCCTTCGCCGATCCAGGCGGTCCTGACGTACCCAACCCTGGTCTTCGGCCGAATCCCGGTGAGTCACTGCCGGGTCTGCCGGGCGGCAGTCCGGGCCGACCGGGCACTCCCGGTTCCGGCCTGCCGGACACTCAGCCGCCCGAGGTCGACCCGCCCGCCATCGGCCCGCTCGGATCGCAGATCACCGCCGAGGAACGCACCGTGGAGGCGTTGGGCGAGCAGGTCAAGGACGCCACCGACCGGCTCGCCGGCCTGCGCAAGCTGCTCGACTCGGCCCGCCGGGCCGCCAAGGCCGCCGACCAGGCCGCGGACCGCGCCGAGAAGCTGACCGGATCCGCGGCGAACAAGGCGTACCGCGACGAGGCCGCCGTACCGGAGTCGCTGCGCGACGCGACCGACGGGCTGGAGGCACTGGCCCCGGGGATGCGGGACAGCGCCGCCCTGGCCGGCAACGCCGCGGCGGAGAACTACAAGGCGGCGCTCGACCTGGCGAAGCTGGCGCACGAGACGCTGGACGCCGCCCAGGACGCGGTGTGGGACGCGGCCGAGTTCGTCGAGAAGCTGCGGGGGCAGTACGAAAAGCGCAGCGCAGCGCTGGACGCCCTCAAGGAGCGCAACGCCGACGCGCTGCGGGAGGCCCAGGAGACCGCCGACAAGTACGCCGCCAAGCTCAAGTACGACCCGGGCAGCGCCGTGCACGGACTGCTGCCCAACCCGAAGGCGATCAAGGCCGTCCGGTATGCGCTGTCCCAGCGCGGCAAGCCGTACGTCTGGGGCGACGAGGGTCCGGACTCGTTCGACTGCTCAGGTCTGGTGTTGGCGGCGTACCAGTACGCCGGTGTGAACGTGGGCGGCCGCACGGCCAGAGCCCAGTTCTACGCCACCCGTGTCGTCGCACCCGGCTACCTGCTGCCCGGTGACCTGGTCTTCTTCGGACACAGCAAGACCGACCCCGAGTCGATCCACCACGTCGGCATCTACATCGGCAACGGCAAGATCGTGCACGCGCCGACCGCTGGGGACGTGGTGAAGGTGTCGCCGATCTGGTGGTGGGAGTTCTTCGCCGCCACCCGCGTCGTACCGGCCGTGAAGGCGCCGACCAGGCCGAAGCCGTCGCCGTCGCCGTCACCGACGCCGACGCCCAAGCCGACCACCTCGCCGAAGCCGAGTCCGAGCTGGTCGACCTCGCCGTCACCGTCGAAGTCGCCGAGTAGTGCGCCGTCGCCCGCGCCGGCGCCGGGCGACTCCTCCCGGGCGAGTCCGAGCGCGTCACCGAGCGCGTCACCGAGCGCGTCATCGTCCGCCGGCTCGAGCCAGGACTGTCCGTCGCCCTCGCCGAGTACGTCGACCAGCGGATCACCGAGCCCGTCCCCGTCTCCGTCGGCCAGCGGTTCGGCCAGTCCATCGTCGTCGCCCTGCGCCACGGGGACGTCCGGGACCACCGAGACGACGTCCACCAGCGGCGGCACCAGCGTGTCGTACGCCTGGGCGATGTTCGCTCCGTCGCAGACTCCGGCGACGGTGGCGGCACGGCGGCGTACCCGCTCGGGGTGCCGGCCGGAGCGGCGTCGGCGTCGCCCCGACCAGGACTGATCACCGCTCGGGCAGCAGCCAGGGCGATAACGCGGTCCGTAGCCGGCTTTATGGGTCTATGAGGCGCTTTTCGCTGGCAGAACGTCTACCGGCAGTAGTCACCCGATCTGGTGAAGTGGCGCCTCATGAGATGACGTGACCAATAATTCGGCGTTCCGTAGGTGCACTACTGGGGAGTAAGTTGTAGCTCACCTTCACCAGCCGGGGTCGCATACATGGCAGTACGTAAGGTCTGTTCGATGCTCGGGGCAGCCACCATCGGGGCTGCGCTCGCATTTGCGCCCGGCGTCCCGGCGTACGCGGATCCGATCCTGCCGTTGCCCCCGCCGTCGGGCGACCTGCTGGACCCGCTCGACCCGCTGCTGCCGTCACCGGATCCGTCGGACGACCCGCTCGACCCGGGCAACATCCTCCCCGACCCGGGTGACCTGCTGCCCGGCGGCGGCTCGGACGACCCGACCACCAGTCCCAGCGATCCCACCAGCCCCACCGACCCGACCGACCCGTCCGACCCGTCGTCCGGCAAGCCCGGCGGCAAGTACGGCCCCAAGCCGCGACCCGCCGACCCGGACGACCCGGGAGGCGACCTCTATCCGCATCCGCCGTTCGCCCCGATCAACGGCAACCCGTCGGCCGCGCTGCTGCAGCGGCTCTACGACGCGCAGGCCCAGCAGCGGAGCCTGGACAACCGGATCGCCGCCGCACAGGTCGACCTGAAGCGGGCCGCCGCGGCGGTGGGCGACGCGAAGGCCGAGCTGTCCGACGCGCGCCGGGCCGGTGACAGCGCCGCCGACCGGCTGCGCGACACCGTACGGTCCGCGTACGAGTCGGGCGCCCCGTACGGGGTGTACGCCGTGCTCGAGCCGGGCTCGGATGCCGGGGTGCTGCGGGGCGGCGCGCTGGATCACCTGTCGGCCGCCGCGAGTGCGTCCGAGCGGATCGACTATCTCGCCGACCGGCTCGCGGGAGCGGTGGATCGACGGGACGCGCTCAACGCCGAACTCCGCGACATGAAGCGGCAACTCAAGGCCGCCAACGCGATCGTGGCCAGTTTCCTCGGGAAGGCCGCCACCGACATCGGTCCCGAGTCAGTCGCCAACGGCAAGCTGGGCTGGCCACTCCGCGGCCCGGTCACCAGCGAGTACGGCAACCGCTACGACCCGTACTACCACAGCTGGCAACTGCACGCCGGGATCGACATCGCGGCACCCACCGGGACCCCGGTGCACGCCGCGGCCCCTGGCCGGGTGGTGCAGGCCGGCTGGTTCGGCGGGTACGGCAACTACATCTGCGTGGCGCACGGTGAGGTACGCAACCAACAGCTGACCACCTGCTACGGCCACCTGTCCCAGATCCTGGTCAGCAAGGGCCAGAAAGTACGCGCCAGCCAGCCGCTCGGTCTGGTCGGCAGCACCGGCGCCTCCACCGGCCCCCACCTGCACTTCGAGGTACGCCTCGGCGGCCGCCCCACCAATCCCCGGCTGTGGCTCTGAGCCGCGGCGGTCACCCCCTCGACACCTGCTGGTAACTACTGGTTGTCACCTTGTCGTGGCACCCTTGCACGGGTTGCCACAGGTTGATGTGCGTAGATCCGCATCGGGTAACCTCCCCAGCCTCGCCTGAATGTGGCACGGTGTGATGAGGGCGGTGTTGGGGGCGTTCTGGTGAATGAAGCAGATTGCGCTGCCCCGCGCCCGGAAACGCACCAGCATGATCGGAGGGCTGATGACTAGGCGGACTTGCGCGGCATGCGGCGAGCCGGCGCCGATTGGCGGCGCGGTATGTGTGCGCTGCGGGACGCCACTCGGCTCGTCCGAAGCCCCGCCGGAGCCTGAGCCCACGTTCGGTTCCGAAGGTGCGCTCGGCGGCGGCTTCCGGCCGCCCCCGCCACCCGACGCCACGTCCGGCGACCCGTCCGCCGGGCCGCCGACCTGGCCCCCACTGCCCGCGCAGGACGCCACGCCGGCACCTGCCGAAGGGTCACCCTGGGGTGACCAACCGCCCGCAGCTTCCTGGGGTACGCCGTCCGAGTCCCCGTCGTGGGACGCACCCCCGAATCCCCCCGCCTGGGACCCGCCGGCCTCCTCGGCAGGCACCCCGGCCACGCCGCCCGCAGAGCCGCCCGCACCGCCGCCGGATGCCGGGCCACCCGGCGTCGAGCCGTCCGGTGCCGGGCAGCCCGACTGGCAGACCTCCGAGGACGACCTGCCCCCCGTCGGCACACCGCTGCCGCAGCATGCCGAGCCGGAGGACCTGCCGGAGGCGTACAGTCCGCCGCCGACGCCCGACGACGGAGCGATCTGGCCGGGTATGGAGATCCCGAGGGACGACGAGCCCCCGTACCAGGAGTCCGACGGCGTACCGGGTACGCCCGCGCGATCGGACCTCTCACCGTCCGGCGCCGACGCGCCCGGTGCCGGATCCGATCTGCCCTACGCCGGAGCCGATCTGTCCGGTGGCAGAGCCGATCTGGCGGGTGCCGATCTGGCGGGTGCCGATGCGCCGCCGGCCGGTTCAGAACCTGCTGCGTCCGGCTCCGCTCCTGACGGGGTTCCCGGTTGGGGCGAACCGGTGGCGCCGCGCCCGAGCGGCGGCTTCACCCTGCCCGACCAGACCCCTCGCCCGTACGGTGGCGCCTACCCGTCGAGCAGTGCATCCGCCGAGCCGGAGCCGCCCGCGCCGCCGGCGGCACCTGAGCCACCCGCACCACCCCCGCCTGCCGCTCCCGAGCCGCCCATGGCGAGTACGGCGTCGAGCAACGGCTCCGCGAGCGGCGCGTCCATCAGCAAGCCCGACGAGCCGCAGGCGTCGCCGTGGGACAGCTTCGCCTCCGGCTGGGACTCCCCCGCGGCCGCCGACCCCCCCGCCTCTGCGCTGGGCGTACGCCCCGAAGCGATCTCCGAGGCAAGAGCCGCCACCGAGTTGCCGCCGTGGCAGGCGTTCGCCGAGCCACCGAAGGACGGTGAGCCCAGCGCCGCCGGCCCGTCGAACACCGCCGGGCCAGCCAGCGCCGCCGGGCTGTCCGGCGAAACCGGACCGTCGAGCCACGACATACCGGCCAGCCACGACATGCCGGCCAGCCACGACATGCCGGCCAGCCACGACATGCCGGCCAGCCATGGCGTGCCGCCGGGCCCGGGCGGGTCGGCTCCGCCGAGTGGACTGCTCGCCGAGTCGGGAGCCGCATACCCACCGGCTCCCCCCGGCGCACCGGCTCCGCCCGGGACTCCAGGTGCGCCCGGCACGCCGGTTCCCCCCGGAACGCCGCCACCGCCGCCGGGCATGGGTGGGCCGCCGCCCGGCATGGGTGCAACTCCGGCCGAGTTGTCGGAGACACCGCCGGGGGGCGTGGCGCCGATGGGCGGGCCTGCCCGCGGTGTCGCCTCGGTCCAGCCGAACCACCGGGCAACCGCCGAGGACCTGGCCGCCGCCTCGATCGGTGCGCCGAGTACGGCCACGTACCGGGCACAGGGCGTCGGCGACGGCCCGCCTCCAGGCGGTGACGGCCCGGCCGGTGCGCCGTACGGTGCGGGCGGGCATGCCGCCACGCCGTACGAGGGGGCCGCCACGCCGTACGGGGGGGCCGCCACGCCGTACGAGGGGGCCGGTGCGCCGTACGGGGTGGCCGAGCCGCCGTTGCCGACGGAGCCACCGCCGCCCGGGCCGCCGAGTCCCGAGCCGTACCGGCCGCCGCAGCCACCGGCTCCGCAGCCACCGAACCCGGAGCCGCCGCCGAGCCCGGTTCCGCCCACCCCGGGTCCACCGCCGCCGCCTCCCGGGCCGACTCCTCCGGGGCCGACTCCTGAGCCGTGGCCGCCCGCGCCCGAGCCGCCCGGACCGCAGCCGATGCCGCCCGTACCACCGCCGGCGACCGATCCGTCCGCCATCCACTCCGGTTTGAGCGGGCAGCCGGCGAGCGGCGGGCCGGCGTACCCGGGTGTGCCGCAGGGCCAGCCGTACCCAGGTCAGGCGGGTTCTGGTCAGTCCGGTCCCGGTCAGTCCGGCCATTCGTGGCCGCCTGCGCCCGGTGGCGACCAGCCGCAAGCCGGCTGGGGACCGCCTGGCTGGAGTGGGCCGCCCCAGCCGGAAGGCGGGTACCAGCCGCCGGCGCAGCAGCAGCCCGGACAGCCGCACCAGGCTCCGACCTCGCCCGGCGGGCCGGTGCCACCGGGCAGTCCGGTGTCGCCCGGTGTCCCGGGTCAGGTGTCGCCCGGTGTCCCGGGTCAGGTGTCGCCCGGTGCCCCCGGCCAGGGGTGGCAGGCACCCGGACAGCCCCAGCCGCAGTGGGGACCGCCGGGGCAGCAGCCCCCGGGGCAGCAGCAGGGGCAGCCTCCGCAGGGGCAGTACCCGCCGCCGCCGCAGGGCTACCCGTACCAGGGACAACAGCCGTATCCGCACCAGCCGGGCCAGCAGCCGGGGTACCCGCCGCCCGGATATCCGCCGCAGGGCCAGCCGCAACCGGGAGAGCCGCCGCAGGGGTACCCACCGCAGGGGTACCCGCCGCAGAACCCGCCGACCTCGGGCGCTCAGGTGTCGGGTGGTCACACGTCGGGCCCCCCTGCCCCGAACGGCCCCGCCCCGGAACAGCCACCGTGGGATTACCCCAACGACCCGGTCCCGCCCGGCCAGGGCAACGTGTACGGCCAGCCTCCGCCGGAGTCCTCCCAGCAGTAGCACCGGTACGCAGCGCCGCCGGCACCCGGCCGTCCGCGTCCGAGGGCGCAACCTCGGGTGGCGGGTGGCCGGGTGCCGTGTCGTGACCGGTTACGAAGCCTTCGCGACGCAGACCACACGCCGGTCGCCGCTCTGCCAGCTGTCCGCCGTGGGTCGTACGTAGAAGATCGCCGCATCCTTGCCGCTCGGCGACCCGGCCTTCTGGTAGCGGCTGGTGCAGTCGTCGCCGGCGCGCTTGTCGACGGCGTCGTCGCCGGGCCATTCGCCGCTGTCCAGCTTGAAGACGGCGTACACCTTTCCGGTGCTCTTGGGGCTGTCGCACGGGACGGTCTGCAGGTCACCGACCTCGCCCTCGGAGACGTCGCCGAGGCAGTCCCCGACCTTGACCGAGTCGGCGGTCGACCCGGAACGCAGCACCGTCACCGCGCCCGCGCCGATGGCAGCCGCCCACAGCACGCACAGCACCAGGCCGGCGACCGCCAGCCCCTTGCCCTTGCGGCCGGTACGGCGGATCCGCGCGAATCCCGCGATGCCGGTGATCAGCCCGATCGGGATGGTGACCACCAGGAATCCGAGCAGGCCCAGGATGAACGTGGTGACCGCGAGGCCGTCCCTGCCCGGCGGGGCCGCAAGCCTGTCGCCGGCCGGGTCGATCGTGTCGTTGTGTGCCATGACGAGGTGCCTTTCTGGAGGGTGGGCTTTCCGGGCGGCGCCCGTACCCGTCACCCCTGTCGTGACTGGGCCGAGCGCCTCGCCGATCGTGATCCGCCGCTCTGCCGTAGCGGTGCCGTCGGGCTGTCGACCACTGCGGGCCGACTGCCGATACGCTGCGGTATCGACGTCGCGGCAGATCAGCGACCCTTTTCTGAGCAGGAGTACGGATGGATCCGGTCGCCGAGTCTCGGCCCCCCGACCGGCTTCCCCGGTTCGAGATCCTGGGCCCGCTACGCGCCTGGTACGGCGACAGCGAGATCCAGCTCGGCCCGGGCAAGCAGCGTGCGGTGCTCGGCGTGCTGCTCGTCAACGCGAACCAGCCGGTGCCGACGCACCGCGTGGTCGACGCCGTGTGGGCCGACGAGCCGCCGCAGAACGGCTCGAACGTGGTCCAGAAGTACGTCGCGGGGCTCCGGCGGTCACTCGAACCCGACCGTTCTCCGCGTACGCCGGGGAAGCTGCTCTCGCTCACCGACGCCGGGTACCTGTTGCGCGTACCGCCGGGGCACCTGGACCTCGACGTGTTCCACGAGTCGGTACGACGGGCCCGCGCCGCCCGTACGGAGCGCCGGTTGCCGGACGCCGCCGGGCAGTTGCGGCAGGCGCTCGCACTGTGGCGGGGCGAGCCGCTGAGCGGACTCGACGGCGCCCTCTTCGACGCCACCCGCGACCGACTCACCGAGAGCCGCGCCGCCGCGATGGAGGAGTGGGCCGACATCGAGCTCGAGCTCGGCCATCACCGCCACCTGGTCGGGGAGCTGGTACGCCTGGTCACCGAGTTCCCGCTGCGTGAGCGGCTGCGGTACCTGTTGATGCTGGCGTTGTACCGGTGCGGCCGCCAGGCTGAGGCGCTGGCCGCGTACCGCGACGCCAGGGCGTTCCTCAGCGAGGAGTTCGGGATCGAGCCGTCAGCTCAGCTACAGGAGCTTCACCAGCGGATCCTGCACAGCGACCCCGGCCTCGACCCGCCCCCTCCGACCCCGGTCACACCCCCCACGCCCGCCCCGGCAATGCCCGCCCCCTCGGTGCCCCGCTCGATGCCCGCCCCCACGATGCCCGCCCCCACGATGCCCGCCCCGTCGATGCCCCCGCACACGGGCGTGGAGCGGCGGCGGTCGCGCGCGTGGCTGGCCCGGATCATCGGGGTGCTGCTGCCGTTGCTGAGCTTCGGCCTGCTGGGCTGGGGGGTCGTCGCGTACCTGGCCGGGCGGCGCGAGAGTCGGCTGCTGGGGCTGGCCGCGGCCGGGCACCTGGCGCTCGCGGTGGTGTTCATCGTCGCGGTCGCGCTGGGCGCGGAGCCGGGTCAGCCGCCGACGCCGATCACGGACGCGGTCGGCATGACGGCGCTGTTCCTGGCGTGGATCGGCAGCACCGTACACGTGGCGCTGCTGGATCCGGGACGCGACGTCTAGCCGACCTTCGCGACGACGGCGGCCATCCGGCGTACGGCCTCGGTCAGCAGTTCCGGGGAGCAGCCGATGTTCAGGCGTACGAATCCTTCGCCGCCGTCGCCGAAGATCGGGCCTGAGACGACGGCCACTTTGCCGTACTCCATGAAGATCTCGGCCGGATCCGCCGGCAGCCGCAACGCGCGGCAGTCCAGCCAGGTGAGGTACGTGGCCCGCGGTGGGAAGTACCTGACCTCCGGAAGGTGCTCGGCGAGCAGCGACCCGAGCAGCGCCCGGTTGGCGTCCAGGTCCGTGAGCAGGGTGTCCAGCCAGGGCTCACCGTGGTCGAACGCCGCCTCGGAGGCGAGGACCCCGAAGATGCTGCCGGCGTGTCCGTACTCCTCAGGGATCTTGTCGATGTCGGCCCGGGGGCCGGGGACCAGCAGCGCCGCCTTGAGGCCGGCGAGGTTCCACGCCTTGGACGCCGACACCGAGGTCACCGCGCGCTCAGCGGCCGCCGTCGGCAGCGACCCGAACGGCACGAACCGCGTCCCCGGGTACGTCAGCGGAGCGTGGATCTCGTCGGCGATGATCTGGACGTCGTACTGCTCGGCGAGTTCGCTGACCGCGAGCAGTTCGTCGCGGCTGAAGACCAGGCCGGTCGGGTTGTGCGGGTTGCACAGCAGGTACGCGCCGACCCCGGCGGCGAAGTCGCGCTCCAACCGCTCCAGGTCGAGTTGGTAGCCGGACTCGGTGAGCCGCAGCGAACTCTGCACCACCGGCCGGCCGAGATGCTCCAGCCAGAAGAAGAACGGGTGGTAGACCGGCGTGTTGACCAGCACCGGCGAGCCGGGTTCGGTGGTGATCCGCAACGCCTCGACCACCCCGCGCATCACGTCCGGCATCAGCCGCATCCGGGTCGGGTCGGGGCGCCAGCCGTACCGGCGTTCGGCGAAGCCCGCGTACGCCTCGGGCAGCCGGCCCGCCATCGCGTAGCCGGTGTCGCCGCGTCGTACGGCAGCGTGCAGCGCCTCGACGATCGGCGGCGCGAGCGGAGTGTCCAGCTCCGCGACCCAGACGGGCAACACGTCCGGCGGGAACCACTGCCACTTGATGCTGCGACGCTCCCGCAGCTCCTCCAGACTCAACTGCGCTAAGGGGTGGGTCATGATCCCCATCCTTACATTCTCGATGACTTCGCAGCCACTCCGCGGAGCGCCACCGGTCCGGAGGCCGGGGTGGCTAGTGTCGGTGCGATGGAGCGGTTTTCGCGGGACCTGGTGTGGCAGCGGTCGACCGAGCCGGGGTTCGAGCATGTGCTCGTCGACGACCGCGACGGGCTGCGTGCCCGGGGCACGATGGTCGCCGCGGAGCCACGTCCGTACACCTTGCGGTACAGCGCGATCACGGACCGGGCGTGGGCCACCACCACCGTCGAGGTGGAGACCGAGGGTGCGGGCTGGCGTCGCCGGGTCCGCCTCGAGCACAAGGCCGACGGCTGGCGGGTGACCGCCAGCGAGCAGGGCGCGTTCGACCGCAGCCTGCCGGGAATCGAGCTGCCCGAGACGTTGGACCCGGCCGTCGACGTCGATCTGGGCTACTCGCCGCTTTTCAATTCTCTGCCGGTACGCCGTCGCGCCCTCCTGGCACAGCCGGCCGGCACCGCGGAGCGCTACACGATGGCGTTCATCGCGGTGCCGAGTCTGGTGGTGGCGCCGAGCGAGCAGACGTACACCGTGCTGGGCGAGGGACGGATCCGGTTCACCAGTGGCACCTTCACCGCTGAGCTCCAGGTCGACGCCGACGGCTACGTCACCCACTACCCCGGCCTGGCCACGCGGGCCTAGTCGAGCGCTTCTCCGGTGGCGAGGAACCGCTGCACCCCGGCGACGTACGGGGCCAGGTCCATGTCCTGCTCGGCAACCCACTCGTCGTTGAAGTACGTGTGGGCGTACCGTTCGCCGCCGTCGCACAACAGGGTGACCACGCTGCCGGTCTCGCCGGCCGCCCGCATCGCCGCGATCAGCCCGAACGCGCCCCACAGGTTGGTGCCGGTCGAGCCGCCGACCCGACGGCCCAGCAGCCCGGAGGCGACCCGCATCGCGGCGACCGACGCGGCGTCGGGCACTCGTACCATCCGGTCCACGACGGTCGGTACGAACGACGGCTCCACCTTGGGCCGGCCGATCCCCTCGATCCGCGATCCCCGGTCGATGGTGAAGCCGGGGTCGCCGGTGGCCCAGCCGTCGTAGAACGCCGAGTTCTCCGGGTCGACCACGCAGATCTTCGTACGGCAGCACTTGTACCGCACGTACCGGCCGATCGTGGCGCTGGTGCCGCCGGTGCCGGCGCCGACCACCACCCAGCGCGGCACCGGGTACCGCTCCAACGACATCTGCTCGAAGATCGACTCGGCGATGTTGTTGTTGCCGCGCCAGTCGGTCGCCCGCTCGGCGTACGTGAACTGGTCCATGAAGTGGCCGCCGATGTCGTCCGCGAGCCAGCGGGCCTCGACGTACACCCGGGCGGGGTCGTTGACCAGGTGGCACTTGCCGCCCTGGAACTCGATCAGCTCGATCTTCTCGGGGCTGGTGTTCGCCGGCATCACGGCGATGAACGGCAACCCCAGCATCCGCGCGAAGTAGGCCTCACTCACCGCGGTGGATCCGCTGGAGGCCTCCACCACCGCGGTGCCCTCGCGGATCCAGCCGTTGCAGAGCGCGTAGAAGAACAGCGAGCGGGCGAGCCGGTGCTTCAGCGAACCGGTCGGGTGCACCGACTCGTCCTTGAGGTAGAGGTCGATGCTCCACTCATCGGGCAGCGGGAACGGCAGCAGGTGGGTGTCGGCGCTGCGGTTGGCGTCGGCTTCGACCTTCCTGATCGCCTCGGTGACCCACTCCCGGTCGGTGTCAGAACCTCGGTCCAACTGCTCCATGCCGCTCAAGCTACTACCCGACGCGCCGGACGGGTCTTGACAGAAACTACCGGTCGGTAAGTCAATGTGTAACAACCTCATGTTTTGAGGGATTGCTCACCACCGCTCATCCGCACCGCTATCTGGCCTGGGGAGGCATCGGATGAAACCCAGCAGTCGAGCCCTGTCCCGTACCATCGCCGTCTCCGCGATCCTGCTGCTGCCGTTAGTCGCGGCAGTCACGGCGGCCGCGCCGGCGCAGGCGAAACAAGCCACCAGCACCGCCACCGCACCGGGAGACGTGGTCTCCGCCCGCCAGATCGACGCACCCGGCTTCTGGTACGCCAAGGTCTGGCAGATCAAGTACCTCTCGACCGACACCCACGACAACGTGATCACCGTCAGCGGCACCGTCGTCGTACCGACCAGCGGGTACAGCGGCGGCAACCGGCCGATCGTCGGGTACGCCCCCGGCACCCACGGCATGGGCGACCAGTGCGCGCCGTCGGCGCACCTGGAAGCCGGTGACGACCAGGAAGGCGGCCTGATCCACCAGTACGGCTGGCGCGGCTTCGCCGTCGCGATCACCGACTACCAGGGCCTCGGTACGCCGGGCGACCACGCGTACATGGTGGCGCGGGCCGCCGGGCACGCGCTGCTGGACATCGTCCGGGCGGCGCAGCGGCTGACCGACGCCGGGCTGTCCAAGAACGCACCGGTCGCGCTGGTCGGCTACTCGCAGGGCGGCCACGGCGCGTCGTGGGGCGCCCAGCTCGCCGCCGGCTACGCGCCGGAGTTGAACGTCAAGGGCGCCGCTGCCGGCGGCACGCCGGCCAACCTGCGCCAGGTCGCCGACTACAACGCGGGCAAGTCCAACTTCGGGCTCGTACTCGCCGCCGGAATCGGGATGGACACCGCCTATCCGGAGCTGGACCTGGAGTCGTACCTCAACGACGCCGGTCGGGCCGGCATCGACGTGCTACGCACCAGCTGCGACTTCAGCCCGTACGCGAACCACGTCATCACCGACTACACCACGACGAACCCGCTGACCACGGCGCTGTGGCAGGCCACATTGGACGCGCAGAACGTGGGCGGCATCGCACCGAAGCTGCCGGTGCTGCTCTACCACTCGACATCGGACGAGATCATCCCGTACAGCGGGGCGACCAAGCTGCGTCAGCAGTGGTGCGGCCAGGGCGTCAACGTGAGCTTCTGGACGTACTACCTGCTGCAGCACGCCCAGACCGCCGCGGTGGCCTCGCCGTCGGTGACCAGCTGGGTCGCCGACCGCCTGGCCGGCAAGCCCGCAACCTCGAACTGCTGACGCTGGTTTCTGGATCTTGGACAGTTTCGGCTGCTGTGGCAGCCGAGACTGTCCAAGATCAGATTTCGTAGCGGCCGGGCTGTGGCCGGCCTTCCCACTTGGTCGACAGGGCCACCGTGGTACGGGTACGAGCCACTCCGTCGATCCGGTTGAGCCGGATGATCAGGTGCTCCAGCTCGGCGACGGTGGTGACCCGTACCTTGATCAGGAACGACTCCTCACCGGCGAGGAAGTAGCAGGACTCGACCTCGGGCAGCTCTTGCAGCGCCTCGGCCATCTCGTCGGACTCGCCGGTGTCGCTCTGGATGATGCCGATCAGGGCGGTGACGCCCAGTCCGATCGCCTCCGGGTCGGCCACCGCGTAGTAGCCCCGCAGCACGCCGGTGGACTCCAACTTGCCGACCCGGTCGTGCACCGCCGGCGCGGACAGGCCGACCTGACGGCCCAGCTCGGCGTACGACAGTCGAGCGTTCTGCCGCAGCAGCTCGACGATCTGCCCGTCGATGGCGTCCACGTACCGCCCTTTCGCCGTACCCGCGTGATGGACGCTCAGCCTAGCCGCCGCCGCGGGGCGAACCCCGCCCGGAAGCGTTGTCGCAGGTCAGCGCCGTACGCACGGTACGGAGACCGTCACAAGAGCAGACGCAACCTCTCAAGATGTGGTGTTCGGCCATTTCCGGGACTCCCGGGGACGACAGTGCTCTAATGGGGCTCTGGGCGGATTCGCCCAGACGACGCAAGGGGGGAGTCGTGGACACTGGCGATCGTCTGCTGACGCCGGGCGAAGTGGCCGCACTGTTCCGCGTCGACCCGAAGACCGTCACCCGATGGGCCGCAGCGGGACGCATCGGAAGCATCCGGACGCCAGGGGGTCATCGGCGATTCCGGGAGTCCGAAGTTCGGGCACTGCTCAACGGTGACGAGATGGGCCGACAAGAACTCGAACATCGGCATTGACAGACCGAAGGCTAGACCTGACTTGAGCGACCAGCGGCTCGGGTCCGCATGACGGGACCCGAGCCGTTGTCGGTCATTGTCCGTCCGCGTCCCGCGCGCCGCCCAGCTCACCGCGCCAACGGCGAAACAGCTCATGGGGTACGCCGATCGCGTCCAGCACCTTGCCCGCGACGAAGTCCACCAGCTGTCGTACGTCGGTGCCGCCCGCGTAGAACCCGGGGCTCGCCGGCAGCACCACCGCGCCGGCGTCGTGCAGCGCGAGCAGGTGCACCAGATGACTCCGCGGCACCGGGGTCTCCCGGGGGACGACCACGACGGGGCGCCGCTCCTTCAGGTTCACGTCCGCGGCCCGCTGCAGCAGGTCCTTGGACAGGCCGAGCGCGATCCCGGCGCAGGCTGCCGTACTCGCCGGCACCACGACCATCCCCCGGGCCGGGTACGACCCGGAGCTCGGCCCCGCCGCCAGGTCCCCCGGCGGCCAGTACGTGACATCCGCGCTGGCCAGGTCCCGGTCCAGCCAGCGCGACAGGTCGTCCTTCCAGTGGGCGTCGCGGATCGCGATGCCGGTCTCGTCGAGGATGGTCAGCCGCGCGGCTTTCGAGATCACCAGGTCGACGGCGCAGTCGGCGTCCAGCAGCCCGCCCAGCACGGCCCGCGCGTACGGGGTCCCGGAGGCACCCGAGATCCCGACGACCCAGGGTCGCCGTACGGGTGGCGCGTGTGGCGTCGGGGTCACTTGTCGGTGACGACCCGTTCGGAAGCCGGGCTTCGCGGTGCACGCCGGTGCTCCGGGACCAGAATGTCGTCCCAGTCACCGTCGACGTCGTCGACCCACAGGTCCACCGGTCCGTCCCAGGGCGGCGTACTGTCGCCGGCGACGGCCAGGAAAGGGTGGCTCCGAACTTCCGGGCGGTGCTTCTTGACAACCCGACGGGGCATCGGGTCCGGCACGTTGTTCTCCTTTGAGGGGACCACAGCTGGAGCTGGGGTGTCATGCCCAGTCTGCACGACTAGTAAACGCATTGACACTCATTGCTGAATTTCGCGGCCAAGAACACAAAATCTTCCGGTCAGCTGTGCAGCACGATCAGGTCGGCGAGCGCGAAGCCGAACAGCACGATCCCGACGAAACCGTTCGCGGTGAAGAACGCCCGGTTCACCCGGGACAGGTCGTCCGGCTTGACGATCGCGTGCTCGTACACGAAGGCCGCCGCGGCGAGCGCGAGGCCGATCCACCACAGCCAGCTCAGCCCCACCAGGACGCCGAACCACACGAACAACGCGAACGTCACCACGTGGGTCGCCGTCGAGATCCGCAGCGCGGCCGGCACGCCGAACCGGGCCGGCACCGACCGTACGCCGATCTGCCGGTCGACCTCCGCGTCCTGGCAGGCGTAGATCAGGTCGAACCCGCCGATCCACAGCCCCACCGCGACGGCGAGCACCGCCGCGGGCAGCGAGTCGTGGAAACTGCCCGTGACGGCCAGCCAGCCGCCCGCGGGACCGATCGCCTGCGCCAGCCCGAGGACCGCGTGCGGATAGTCGGTGAACCGCTTGGCGTACGGGTAGGCCACCAGGGGGACCACGGCGAGCGGGGCCAGGGCGAGGCAGAGCGGGTTGAGCAGCGCCGCCGCACCGAGGAACACCGCCAAAGCCAGACCCGCACCCCACCAGGCGGTCCGGACACTCACCGCCCCGGTGACAAGTTCCCTTCCGGCCGTACGCGGATTCCGCGCGTCGATGTGCCGGTCGATGATCCGGTTCGCCGCCATCGCGAACGTACGGGCGCCGACCATGGCCACCGTGATGACCAGCAGGGTCAGCAGGTCGACGCCGGCGCCGTACAGCCACATCGCGGTGAACGCGGCCAGGTATGCGAACGGCAGCGCGAACACCGAGTGCTCGATCGCGACGAGCCTCAGAAAACTCCGGACCGGGGCGGGGGCGGCGACCGTGCTCTGCTGACCGGTTCGCTCGCCAAGCTCGCTCACAGACCGTACTCCTTCCAGCGTCTGTCGACCTTGGCGACGACGTCGGGTGACATGACCGCCTGCTCGGGCCAGCCGCGGGTGTAACCCTCGCTGGGCAGTTTCCGTGTCGCGTCGATCCCCACCTTGCCCCCGAAGAACTGGTGGTACGACGCGTGGTCCAGATGATCCACCGGGCCTTCGGTGAGCAGCATGTCCCGCGAGTAGTCGACGTTGCCGAACGCCCGCCAGGCCACCTCGTTGTAGTCGTGCACGTCGCAGTCCTCGTCCACCACCACGATCAGCTTCGCGAGCGACATCAGCCCGGCGCCCCAGAGTGCGTGCATCACCTTCTGGGCGTGCTTCGGGTAGCGCTTGCGGATCGACACGATCACGCAGTTGTGGAACACACCCGGCTCCGGCATGTCGTAGTCGACGATGTCCGGCACCAGCAGCTTCAGCAGCGGCAGGAAGATCCGCTCGGTCGCCTTGCCGATCGGGCCGTCCTCCTGCGGCGGCTTCGACGTGACGATCGTGTGGTAGATCGGCTTCGCCCGCGTCGTCATCGCCTCGACGTGTAGCACGGGGAACTGCTCGACCGGGGTGTAGAAGCCGGTGTGGTCGCCGAACGGGCCCTCGGCGTGGCGTTCGCCGGGCTCGACGTACCCCTCCAGGATGATCTGGGCGTGAGCGGGCACCTGCAGCGGGACCGTGAGGCAGTCGACCATCTCCACCCGCTCGCCGCGCAGGAACCCGGCGAACAGGTATTCGTCGATGTCCGGCGGCAGCGGCGCGCTCGCGGCGTAGCTGACCACCGGGTCGCAGCCGATCGCGACCGCCACCGGCAGCCGCTGGCCGTGTCGTTCGGCGACCGCGTGGTGCGCGTTGGAGTCCTTGTGGATCTGCCAGTGCATGCCGAGCGTGTTGCGGGAGTGCTGCTGCAGCCGGTAGAGCCCCAGGTTGCGCTTGCCGGTCTCCGGGTGCTTCGTGTGGGTCAGGCCGTAGTTGTGGAACACCCCGCCGTCGTCCGGCCAGGTACGCAGCGCCGGCAGCCGGTCCAGATCCACCTCGTCGCCTTTGTAGACGACCTCCTGGCACGGCGCGTGCCTGACCTTCTTCGGCGGCACCGACTTGAGCTGCAGCAGCTTGCCGAAGCCCTCCCGGATGCCGGACCAGCCGACCGGCAGCTCGGGCTTGACCAGCGCGCCGATCCGGTCGCCGATCTCGTCCAGGTCCGCCACGCCCAGCGCCATCGCCATCCGCTTCGGCGTACCGAACAGGTTGATCGCCAGTGGCATCCTGCCGCGGGTGGGCCGCTCGAACAGCAACGCGGGCCCTTTGTCCCGGATCACCCGCTGGGTGATCTCGCTGATCTCCAGCGTCGGGTCCACCGGGGTGCTCACCCGGTGCAGCTCCCCCGCCGCCTCCAGCGCGGCGAGAAAACCATCGAGATCCTGGTACGGGAATCCACGCGCCATGACCGCCAGTATCGCGGGCGCCGGTTCGGCGGGTCCGCGCGGGCCGTGACCAGGCCCGCGATCAGGTTAGGCGCCCGCCTGGACCGGCGTGATGTCGTCGGCGACCAGGCCGTGGGCCTTGCTGTGCACCTCGTGGGCCGACTGCTCGTCGGGCGCGTCCACCAGGCACCAGACCTGGCCGGACCCCTCGTCGAACCAGTACTGCTTGTAGTCCACGCCGTACTCGGCCTGGATCTCCTGGTCCCTGCGGTGCGCGTCGGCCAACGCCTGCGCGGTCAGCCCCTCGACCTTCGCGTGATGGTCCATGAAAAGTGCCATAGCCCCTCCTCGTACGACCCCGTGTCCTCAGCCTCGTCCCGGCGGCCATACCGGACCAGCGCGGGTTTCGAAGTCCGGACGTACGGCCGCGGCAGACTGCCGGTACGGCCGAGTTCAGTTACGGACAGTCGCGCCCTCCGGTGACGATGGCCCCGGAAATGTTCGCGCAGCGGTGGAGGCCGCGCGGCGGGAGCGGGCGGACCAGAGCGCCAGGGCGAGACCCAGGGCGGCGACCACGGCGGCGGCGAGGTAGGCGCCCGGGCGGCCGGTCTGCGCGGCGACCAGCCCGAGCGCGGCCGGGCCGAAGCCGAGTCCGACGTCGACCGCCATCGCGACGGTGCTGGTGGCGGCACCGCGCTCCGCGGCGGGCGCGGCTTCCCAGGCCAGCGCCATGATCGACGGCGTGGCGAGGGCGACACCCACCGCGAGGGCCAGAGCGCCGACGATCAACCCGGCGGGCGTACGCCACAGGCCGATCACGGTCAGCCCGAGCGTGACACCGGCGAGCGCCGCGACGGTGGCGCGTGCCGTACCGAGCCGGTCCGGGAGCCGGGCGCCGAAGCTGCGGATCACCACCACCATCCCCGCGAACCCGAACAGCACCGGACCGGAGCTCGACAGGCCGAGGTCACGCGCGTACAGCGGTACGAAGGTCAGCAGCCCCGCCATTCCCCAGATGACCGTGAGCAGCATCGCGGCGGGCAGCAGGGCGTCCGGGTGGACCAGCCGCAGCCGTGCCCGCCGGCCGCCATCGGCTCCGCTCCCGGCACCAGCGGTGGCGCGGGCTTCGGGGCCGACCTCGGGCGTGCGGGTTTCGGGCGCGACTTCGGGGGTGAGGGTTTCGGCCTCGGGGCGGGTCTCGCCGACCCGCAGGGCGATCGCCAGGGCGACGGCGGCGGCAGCGGAGGACACCAGCCAGGCGGTGACGTATCCGAACTGGTCGACGACGTACTCGCCTACCGGCGGTCCGAGGGCGAGGCCGACGTACAGCGAGAGGGACGCCCAGCTCATCGCCTCGCCGCGCCGTTGCGGCGGTGCCAGGTCGCCGACCGCGCTCACCGCGCCGACCCAGAACAGCGCCTCGCCGACCCCGGTCACCAGCCGCAACACCAGCAGCGTCGGTACGGAGGCCACCAGCGCGTACCCGGCGACCGACACGGCGACGATCCCGGCACCGGAGATCATCAGCAACGCGCGTCCCCGCCGATCGGCGAGCCGGCCCGCCCACGGGCGCAGCAGCAGCGCGGAGACGCTGAACGCGCCGACCACGATGCCGACGGACGCGTCGCCGGCGCCGAGCGGACCCGCGACGTACCGCGGCACCGCCGGCACGAGCACCCCGACCGCGAAGAAGTACGCCAGAGCCGCGAACACCACCGAGAGGAAGGCGGGCGTGGCCAGCTTCGGCTTCGGTACGGCCACCGCAAGTGTGCTGTCCATCGCTGCCTCCACGGGTGAACTCGAAACCGGGTGGATTCGAAATCGCTGCGTGATCCATCCGTACAGGTCCACGATGGGGGCACGGCGAGGGGCGGCACATCGGTAGACCTGCCCATCTCCCGGGGGGTGTGCATGCGCCAGGACGACGTACGGATGGCGGATCTGCTGTCAGCGCTGTCGGTCACCATGGACCTGGCGATGTCGCTGGCCCCCGAGCAGTGCGTACGCACCTGCCTGCTGGCCACCGGGCTGGCGCGCGAGATCGCGCTGTCCGAGTCCGAGGTCTCCGACGTCTACTACACCACGCTGGTACGCCATCTCGGCTGCACCGCGACGACGCACGAAGAGGCGTACCTGTTCGGGCCGGACGAGTTGGCGGCCCGGCCGTTGTCGGAGCGGACCGACAGCGCGAGTCGCTGGGAGACGCTCCGCCTGCTCGCCCAGATCGGCAAGGGCGCCGGCCTGGCCCGGCCGCGGTACTTCGCCCGTACGCTGCGGGCCGGCGCCAAGGCGCAGTCGAACCTGCTGCGCGGGGTCTGCGAGGTCGGGTCGCTGCTCGCCGGGCGGCTCGGGCTCGGCGACGTGGTGGCCAGGTCGCTCTACCAGTTGCTGGAACGCTGGGACGGCGCCGGCGAGCCGCAGGGACTGACCGGCGAGCAGATCTCCCTGCCTGCGCGGCTGGCCACGGTGGCGAGCCAGGCGGTGATCTTCGACCGGCTCGGCGGACCGGACGCCGCGGTGGAGACGCTGCGGCGCCGGGCGGGCGGCTGGCTCGACCCCGAGGCGGTGGCCCTGTTCGACCGGGTGGGCCCGAAACTGCTCCGGGAGCTGGACGCCGGCGACGTGTGGGAGGCGGTGCTGGCGGCGGAGCCGACGCCGTACCGCCGTGCCGACGTGGACGCGGTGGCGGGCGGCTTCGCGGATTTCGTGGACCTGAAGTCGCCGTACCTGTTCGGCCACTCGACCGGGGTGGCCGAACTCGCCTCGCTCGCCGGCAGGCAACTCGGGCTCGGCGACGCCGAGTGTGTGACCCTGCGCCGGGCCGGGCTGCTGCACGACCTGGGCCGGGTCGCGGTGCCGACCGGCGTGTGGGAGAAGCCCGGCCCGCTCGGGCGTAGCGACTGGGAGCGGGTACGGCTGCACCCGTACCACACCGAGCGGATCCTGATGCAGTCCGAGACGCTCGCGCCGCTGGCTCGGATCGCCGGTCTGCATCACGAGCGCCGGGACGGCAGCGGTTATCCGCGCCAGGCCCGCGGCGCCGACCTGCCGCCGAGCGGGTACGTGCTGGCCGCGGCGGACGCGTACCAGGCGATGACCCAGGACCGCCCGCACCGCCCGGCCCTCACCGCCGACGCCGCCGCGGCGGAAACCCTCGATCTGGTACGTGTCGGAGCGCTCGACAGCGATGCCGCGCATGCGGTGTTGAGCGCCGCCGGACACCGGCCGGCGCGACGGCGTACCACCTGGCCGGCGGGGCTCAGCGAACGGGAGGTGGAGGTGCTACGGCTGCTCGCTCGGGGGCTGTCGAATCCGGAGATCGCGCGCAGTCTGGTGGTGTCACCGCGTACGGCGGAGCACCACGTACAGCACATCTACACCAAGATCGGCGTCGCCACCCGAGCCGGCGCCGCAGTGTTCGCGATGCAGCACAGCCTGCTCACCGAGGCTTAGCCCAGCGCGTCTAGTGCCGCTGTGATCAGCTTCCGCGCGTCGGCCCCGTAGACGGCATGCTCCGACAGCTCCTGGAACGCCTTGGCGTATTCGGCGATCTCGCTCGGCGCCGTGACGCTCACCTGGGCCGACAGCAGCTCCACGTGCACCACCTCGTCGTCGTACATGTGGAAGCCCTCCCTTGGCAGTGCGCCACGGGCCGTCGTGAATGGGATAACGCCGAGCGCTACCGACGGCAGGGTCATAGCCATGAGCAGATGGCCGAGCTGCGCGGCCATCGCATCGGTGCTCGCGATCTGGTACCGCAGCACCGCCTCCTCGACCAGGAACGAGAACCGGTGGTTCCCTTCGTGCAGCACATGCGAGCGGGCGAGCCGAGCATCGGCCGCCTCCGCTGCGTCGTCGGGTAGACCGCGGAACGCCCTGATCGTGGAGAGCACGGCATGCGAGTAGTCGCGGGTCTGCAGCAGCCCGGGGATCAGGGTCGAGTGGTACCAGCGGAACACCCGGGTCCGCTCGTAGAGCGGCACGTACGACTCCTGGAGCCGCCGCATGCCGCCGCGCTCCATCCGACGCCACTCCAGATACATGTTGTCGGCGATCCGCGACGCGGCGATCAGGTCGGGCACCTGGTCCGCCGCGCCGCACACCTCACACCACGCCCGGATATCGGAGTCGGACAGCGACGTCTTGGCGTTTTCGATCCTGCTGCACTTCGACTCGTGCCACCCGGCTGCGCGGGCCAGCTCCCGCTTGGTCAGCCCAGCGTCCAGCCGGATCTCTCGCAGGCGGTCAGCGATCGCCTGGCGGGCGGCCTGGGCACTGGAGGACGAGGAGACGGGCGGCACGAGTCCAAGTCTCGGGTAGTGGTCAGGCGGGCCGGTAGTCGGCGTGATCGATTCCGCGCTCCCAGACAGCCTCGAACGACGAGACGCAGAGCTTAGCGATCGCCGGGTCCTCCGTCACCTCGTGAGCGACGAGTTGCCCGTCACCGGCGAAGTGGTGCAGCCGCACCATGCGTTCGTCGAACACCCAGAAGTCGTTGCAGGGCACACAGAGGTCTGACGCAAGCTGCCGCGGCAGCCACCGCACAGACTCCCCGGCGGCGATGTTCTTGAAGGTGCCGCTGTGCTCGAAGCGGATGTACTCGGTGACCGGCTCCGACACCACGCGGGCTCGGCGCACCACCACGCCTCTGGCGACGGCGTCGGCGACCTGCTGATGGAATTCATGCCACCACGAGGCGCGGTCATCTGGGTCGAGGCGATGCCCGGCCTTCCACGCCGCGAATCGCTCCACCTCCTCGTCCACGGTGTAGACGTCGCGGGTCTCGAGGTGGATCGCGGACCGCTCGCAGGCCGCGATCAGCTCATCGAACGACAGCGCGGTCTGCGACATCACACGCCTCCCTCACGATCGACGCCATCCGACCTGGCAGCCGGACCACGGTCTCGGTCTCGGGAATGGAACCAATCGCCGTGATCTGCGCCAGCGTCTCAGGCTTCGTAACCTTCCAGCCCTGAAACACCAGCTCGCCGGTCTCGTCGTCGTACCACACCCCCGGGCAATTGCCGTAATCGCTGCTGGGATCCTTGCCGAAGAACGTCAGCGCCATAACGGACTCCTCAGTGGACGCTGTGGACAGTTCCGATCGACTCTGCGGGAGTGATCATCCGGATCTCAAGCAGAGTGCGGAAACTTGCACGGCGATCTGCCAGCGACGCGCTCAGGAGGGAGAATCAGGGCATGCGGATCACACTCGTGCAAGGTGACATCACCGAGCAGCAGGTGGACGCGATCGTGAACGCGGCGAACTCGTCGCTGCTGGGCGGCGGCGGCGTGGACGGCGCGATCCACCGGCGTGGCGGTCCCGCGATTCTGGCGGAGTGCCGCGAGCTGCGGGCCGGTCACCTCGGCGGTGGACTGCCGACCGGTGAGGCCGTAGCCACCACCGCCGGCAACCTCCCCGCCCGCTGGGTGATCCACACCGTCGGCCCGGTCTACGCCGTACGCGACGACCGCTCCGAGCTGCTCCGGTCCTGCTACCGCAACGCCCTGCGGATCGCCGACGAGCTCGGTGCGACCACCCTGGCGTTCCCGCTGATCTCCGCCGGGGTGTACAGCTGGCCCTTCGACGACGCCGTACGCACCGCACTGCAGACCATGGAACAAGCCGAAACCCAGGTCGCCGAAGCGCGGCTGGTGCTCTTCGGAGAGCGCGCGTACGCCGACGCCGACCGGGTCCGGCAGAGCCTCTGACGAAGCCTCAGCAGATACGACGGCGTGTCAGCCGGTACGCAGCGCTTCGAGCAGCCGCAGGTTGCCCGCGGTCTCCAGTACGTCGAACGGGATCCGTCCCCACAACGCGAGGTGCAGGTCGCTCGCGGTGCCGACCGCCTGGGCGTCGATCTTGTGCGGCTCGTGGATCACCGTGCTGGTGTCCAGCAGCGAGACCCCGGCGCCCCGGATCCGGATCAACCATTCGTGATCCACGTCGGAGCCGACCAGTTGCACCAGGCCGCTGCGGTCGGCGGGGCCGCGACGCCTGCCGCCCGGCAGCCAGGTGTCGAGCACCTCGGCCACCCCGTCGACGGCGAGCTTGGTCTCGATCGGCTCGGTGAGCCCGGTGGCGACCTGGGCGTCCCACCGGTGGATCGCGGTCTCGTGCGCCATCCGCCGGTGCCAGAACACCGCCTTCTTCGGCTGCGGCGCCCAGTTCCACGCGGACTGCTCGGCGTCGAGCCGGTCGAGGGTGGCGAGCAGCTCGGCGTACCGCTCGTCCCACCAGGCGAACACCGCCTCGTCGGACGGCTCCTCGTGGGGCGGCCGCTCGGGACGGCTGGTGACGCCACGCGGGACGTGGCTGTTCACCCACTGGTAGACCCAGCCCAGGTGGCCGACCAGCTGTGCCACGGTCCAGTCGGGGCAGCTCGGCACGGGCTCGTTCAGTCCGTCCGCGGAGACGGCAGCGCGGAACGCCGCGCCCTCGTGCCGGAGCGCGGCCAGCCAGAATTCCTTACCGGGCTTTTGACTCATGGCTGCCTCCTGAGACGGCTCCCCGTGGGCGGGGCCGTCGGGTCCCAGCCTAGGCTGACGACGTGCGTGAGGTGAACGCTGGGACGCTCGGGGCATATACGACACTTCGGCTAGGCGGGCCCGCAAATCGGCTCATAGAAGTGGACAATGCCCACGAAACGGTACGGCTGATCCGGGAATCCGACGGCAAAGGTTTTCCCGTACTGCTGCTCGCGGGTGGGAGCAATGTGGTGATAGGGGACGCCGGATTCCCCGGCACCGCCGTCGTGCTCCGCTCCACCGGCGTCTCCGTCCGGCGTTCGGGGGACGGCCAGCTCGAGATCACCGTCGCCGCGGGTCAGACCTGGGACGACGTGGTCGCGCAGGCCGTCGCGGAAGGCTGGTCCGGCATCGAATGCCTCTCCGGGATCCCCGGCTCCACCGGCGCCACCCCGATCCAGAACGTCGGAGCGTACGGCCAGGAGGTGGCCGAGACGATCACCTCCGTACGGGTCTTGGACCGGCAGACCGACGAGGTCACGGTGATGCCGCCCGGCGAGTGCGGGTTCTCGTACCGGCACAGTGTCTTCAAGCACCACGACCGGTGGGTGGTGCTCGAGGTCGGCTTCCGGCTCGCGGCCAGCCCGCTGTCGGGCCCGATCCGGTACGCCGAACTGGCCCGTACCCTCGGCGTCGCGGTCGGGGACCGGGTGCCGCTCGCCGAGGTGAGAGAAGCGGTGCTGGGGCTGCGTCGTGGCAAGGGGATGGTGCTCGACGACGGCGACCCGGACACGTACAGCGTCGGGTCGTTCTTCGTGAATCCGGTGCTGGACGCCGCGGCACACGCCGACCTGCTGCGGCGCTGCGAAGCCCGGCTGGGACCGGATGTCGCACCGCCGGCCTGGCCGGGCGGCGACGGCGGGGTGAAGACCAGCGCAGCGTGGCTGATCGAGCGCGCCGGATTCGCCAAGGGCTACCAGCGCGACGGCGTCGGGATCTCCGGCAAACACACCCTCGCGCTCACCAACCGCGGCTCGGGCTCCTCGAAAGCACTACTCGAGCTCGCCACGGAAATTCGCGACGGGGTACGCGACGCGTTCGGCGTGACGCTGCGCCCCGAGCCCGTGCTGGTCGGCGTGACGATCTAGCCCGGGGCCGGCGAACCAGCCGGACCGGCCCGGTCAGCGGTTGATGGCTACGCCGTGGACGCCGGGCAGGATGAGCAGGTCCTCGCCGATCTTGGCGAGCGAGACGTCCACCTGCGGCCGCGCGACGACGACGAGCTCCTGACCGCCTTCGCGGTACTGCACCCGCAGCACCCGGCTGCGGGGCAACGCCGCCTCCACCTCGGCCTCCACATCGGAGAGGGCGGCGTCGGTATCCAGTGACAGCGTGACCTCCATCTGGCGCCGTCGCGGCAGGTAGTCCTCCTCCACCTTCTTGATCGCGACCAGCACGATCAAGGCGAGCCCGGTCGCGGCGACGGCGGCGACGTACGCGCTGAGGCCGACGGCGAGGCCGAGTGCCGCCGCGACCCACAGCGACGCAGCGGTGGTGAGCCCCCGGATCGAGATGCCTTCGCGGAGGATCGCACCGGCGCCGAGGAAGCCGATGCCGGTGACCACCTGCGCCGCGACCCGGGTCGGGTCGGTGTGTATCGCATGGGCGCCCGCGGTGGTGAACACCGCCGCGCCGAGCGCCACCAGGGTGTGCGTACGCAGTCCCGCCTGCTGCGCCGACAGCTCGCGTTCGAAGCCGATCGCCGCGCCCAGAGCGGCCGCGACCACCACCTGAACGACCACCTCGACCATGCGGCCGACCCTACGCGGAACCCTCCGGCGGCAACGGCCGAACCGGGCCCCGGTGCAGCACCGTGTTGCTGGCCTGGGCGAGCGGGCGCACCACCAGGCGGTCGATGTTGACGTGGTACGGCCGGGTGACGCACCACGCGACGCAGTCGGCGATGTCCTCGGCGACCAGCGGGGCGTCGACGCCTTGGTACACCGCGGCCGCCCGCTCGGCGTCGCCACCGAACCTGACCAGCGAGAACTCGTCGGTCTCGACCAGCCCGGGGGCGACCTCGACGACACGTACCGGGCGGCCGTTGAGTTCCAGTCGGAGGGTCTCGGCGAGCCTGGTCTCGGCGCTCTTGGCCGCCACGTACCCGCCGCCGCCGGGGTACGTGGCGTGGCCGGCCGTCGAGGTGAGCAGCACGATCGTGCCCCGTTCCGAGGACTCCAGCGCCGGCAGCAGCGCCTGGGTGACCCGTAGCGAGCCGATCACGTTGGACTCGTACATCCGCTGCCAGTCCTCGACCGGGGACGACTCGACGGGGTCCAGGCCGAGCGCGCCGCCGGCGTTGTTGACCAGTACGTGCACCGGCCGGCCGAGTGCGGCCACCTCGGCGGCGAGCGACGCCACGTCGGCCGCGACGGTGACGTCGCAGCGGATCGGCGTACCCCCGATGTCGGAGGCGAGAGATCGCAGGCGCTCGAGGCGGCGGGCGGCGAGCACCATGTGATAACCCTCTTTGGCGAGGCGGCGGGCGGTGGCGGCGCCGATGCCGCTGGAGGCGCCGGTGACGACGGCGACGGGCTGTGAGGCATTGACCATGCAGACGATTCTGCTTCACCGGCCGCGGACGTGACATACGTCACCAGTGGGTACGGGTCTGGGAAGAGCGGGCAAGTCCGCTGATGTTGTGAAGTGCGGTGCGACAGCATCGACGGCTGTCCGGCGAGGAGCAGACACGTGCGATCAGGCGAGTTACGGCGCAGCGGCGCCACGGCGCTTCACCGACCGCGCCGGATCGCCACCCTCTCGATGCACACCTCGCCCCTGGAACAACCCGGTACGGGCGACGCCGGCGGCATGAACGTCTACATCGTCGAGGTCTCGAAGCGGCTCGCGCAGGCCGGCATCGAGGTGGAGATCTTCACCCGCGCGACCTCCAGCGACCAGCCGCCGTGCGTCGAACTGGCGCCGGGCGTGACTGTGCGGCACGTGATGGCCGGCCCGTACGAAGGGCTGGCGAAAGAGGACCTGCCGGCGCAGCTGTGTGCCTTCAGCGCCGGGGTGCTGCGCGCCGAGGCCGCCAGAACCCCCGGGTGGTACGACCTGATCCACAGCCACTACTGGCTGTCCGGGCAGGCCGGCTGGCTGGCGAAGGAGCGCTGGGGAGTGCCGTTGGTGCACACCCCGCACACGCTGGCGAAGGTGAAGAACGCGCTGCTCGCCGAGGGGGACACGCCGGAGCCGCGTACCCGGGTGATCGGCGAGGAGCAGGTGGTCGCCGAGTCGGACTGGCTGGTGGCGAACACGTACGCCGAGGCGTCGCAGCTCGCGGACCTCTACCAGGCGCCGCAGAACCGGCTGTCGGTGGTCGAGCCGGGCGCCGACCTGGCCCGGTTCACCCCCGGGTCGCAGGCCGAGGCGCGGCGCGAGTTCGGGCTGCCGGACGACGAACTGGTGCTGCTGTTCGTGGGCCGGATCCAGCCGTTGAAGGCGCCCGACGTGATGGTCCGCGCCCTCGCGGCGCTGCGCGACCATACGCCCGGTCGCGGCGGCCCTGCCGGAGCGGGGTCGGGCACGGGTGCCGATCCGGTCCTGGTCGGCTCCGGGCTCGACGCGGGGCGGCGGGTCACGGCGGTGGTCTGCGGCGGGCCCAGCGGCACCGGGCTGGAACGCCCCACCCGGCTGCAGGAGCTGGCCGGCTCGCTCGGCATCGCCGACTCCGTACGGTTCCTGCCGCCGCAGCCGGCCGACCGGCTGGCGCAGCTGTACCGGGCCGCAGACCTGCTCTGCGTACCGAGCCACAACGAGAGTTTCGGGCTGGTCGCCGTAGAAGCCCAAGCATGCGGTACGCCCGTGGTCGCCGCCGCGGTGGGCGGGCTGGTCACCGCCGTGAACGACGGGGTGAGCGGCGTACTGGTGGACAGCCACGACCCGGCCGACTGGGCGGCGGTGCTGGAGTCCCTGCTGCAGGACCCGGACCTGCGCGCCCAACTGGCCGCGGGGGCGGTGGAACATGCGGCGAACTTCTCGTGGGACCGTACGGTGCATGGTTTGCTGACCGTGTACCGGGACGCCTTCGCCGCCAACCAGGAGCGGCAGTTCGAGCTGGTGTCCTGACCTGGTGGAGCTGAGGACCGTGACGCCCGAGACCGTAGCCAAGCTGATCGAGTCCACGCTGGACGAACGCGAGCTGGAGTGGGACCACACCGGGCCGCTGTCGTACGTCGTGACCCTGCCCGGCACCCGCAAATACCAGACCAACTGCAACCTGATCGTCGGCGAGCACGCGTTGCGGATCGAGGCGTTCGTGATGCGCCAGCCCGACGAGAACCGGGAGCAGCTCTGGGCCTGGCTGCTGCAGCACAACGCCACCATGTACGGCGTCGCCTTCGCCATCGACAAGGCCGGCGACGTGTACGTCACCGGCCGCGTCTCCCTCGAATCGGTCACCGCCGACGAGCTGGACCGCCTCCTCGGCTCCGTCCTGCGGTACGTGGACGACAGCTTCAACACGATGCTCGAGATCGGCTTCGGCACCTCGATCCGCCGCGAGTACGAGTGGCGCGTCAAGCGCGGCGAGTCGCTGGCCAACCTGCAGGCCTTCAAGCACCTCTTCGAGCCGAGCTCCGGCTCCGGGCCGGACGCGTCGCGCTCCTGACCCCGGAAGACCCTCAGGCCACGGCCGGCTCCGCGGCGACCGGGCGGGTCGCCTCCCTCACCGGGGCTGCCGCCACCCGCTCCCTCTCGGCGGTACGCAGCAGCGCGGCGCGCCGTTCCCGGGCGGGCCCGGTGACCAGGTGCCCGATCGCGGCGACCACCGCGACGCCGGCGCAGCCCAGCCACAGCGCCGTGCTGCCGAAGTGCTGCAGCACGTACCCGCCGAGGATGGGGGCGCCGAACGCGGCGCCGCTGAACGAGAGCGAGAAGACGCCCTGGTAGCGGCCCCGCAGCGCGGCCGGCGACAGGTCGGCGATCAGCGTCGAGTTGGTCGGCGACTGCAGCATCTCGCCCACCGTCCAGACCAGTACGGTCATCGCGTACCACAAGGCGGTGTCGGCGTACGCCGTGAGCCCGAACCCGAGCGCGACGACGACCGTGGCGACCGCCAGCACCCCGGTACGACTACGCCCCTCGATCCACCGCGGTATGAACAGCTGGCCCGCGACGATCAGGATCCCGTTGAGTGCGATCACCCAGCCGAACGTCGCCGCGGAGAGCCCGTCGTGCTGCATCGCGACCGGAAGCGTGGAGATGTGCTGCATGAACACCAGCGCCGACAGCGTGGTCAGCCCGACGAACGCCATGAACGCCCGGTCGGTCAACACGGTCCAGGTGCTGGTCGCCGGCGCGTCGTCGCTGACCGTGGCCGGCTCGGTCGGCCGGGTCTCGGGCACCTTGAAGAAGATCACCAGGCCGGTGAGCAGCGAACCGGCCGCGTCTATCAGGAACAGCAGCAGGTAGCTGACGCCAGCGGTGAGCCCGGCGAGAATCGCGGCGACCGAGAACCCGACGTTGATCGCCCAGTAGTTCAGCGAGAACGCCCGCAGCCGGTCCCCGGCCGGCACGATGTCGGCCATCATGGCGCCGAACGCGGGACGGGTCAGGTTGCTCACCACGCCCACCAGGAAGGCGAGCGCCGCGATCAGCACGCCCTGGGTCACGAACCCCAACCAGGCCAGCGTCACCGCACTCGCCAGGTGCCCGGCCAGCAGCGTCGCCCGCCGCCCCCACCGGTCGGCCAGTACGCCACCGATCAGTACGCCGACCGCGTTGCCGGCGCCGAACAGCCCGAACACCAGGCCGGCGAAGCTTGCGGAGAAGCCTCGTACCTGCACCAGGTAGAAGGCCAGGACGATGATGACGAACGAGGACGCCCGACTGATCAACGTGCCGGTCCAGAGGTACCAGAAGGTGCGCGGCAGTCCCCCGACGTTGTCCGTCATCCACCGCCGTACGCCCGCCATGGCCGCCTCCCGTGTAAGGACCGTGAGTTTGAAAAGTCCTTACGGGAGCCTAGGCCGCGGCGGGCGTACGGGTCATCCGGTTATCGCGGTGTCGCTCGTCACGTGGCGTACCCGTTGGACGTGTACGACAAGCTGAACGTCCCCTCGTTCCCGAAGTACGCCGAGACCAGCTTCGCCGGATCCGTGGCGAGCAGGCCGCGCTGCAGGTCCGAGCCGTCGTCGTGGTCGTCCCAGCCCCACGGCGAGTTCGCGGAGTTGTCCGCCCCGTTGTCGCCGCGGAACGTACCCCAGCTGGCGAACGTGATCGGGTCACTGCGGTGCGCCCACAGCCCGCCGCCGGCGAAGATGTCCACCAGCCGGTACTTGACGAACCGGTCGTTCCCGCTGGACGGCACCTCGGCCGTGGTGGCGTCCGGGTAGTAGACGACACCGTCGCCGAGGTCCGCGCCGTTCCAGGCCTTGCAGCCGTGACCCTTCGCCTCCTGGAACGTCGTCGGCCGCGCGTACCCGCCGTACGACTGCATGATCACGGTGCCGTCGACCGACTCCCGGCCACTGGTGTACGTACTCCCACTCGGGGTGAACGAGAAGAAGTCCGAGTGCGCCACCGTCACCATCGCCTCGAACTTTCCGTAGTACGTGCCGTCCCGCCGTACCGTCAGCAGGACGCCTTCCATGTCGTTCTCGTGCGAGTCCGTCTCGCCACAGAACGGCCAGTCGCACCAGTCCCGAGGGTGGAAGAACCCGTACACGATGAACCAGTGCGTGCTCGTCGTCACCACCGAGTACGACACCGCCCCGGTGAGCCGGCTCAGGTCGTCGTCCTGGTGCTCCCAGTTGTTGAGCGCGTCCCAGTCGCCGTCGAAGTCGATCCGGCTCAGGTAGTCGGCGTCGTAGTCGGTCGAGTCGGTGTCCTGGTAGTGCACCGGCGCCCACCGCGCCGCCAGCTCCGCGTTCGTCGCCGCCATCGCCGGAGTCGCCGTCGTGACCGCCACCCCGGCCGCCAGCGCCAGCCCGCTCGCGGCCGCCGCCAGATATCTGGGCCACCGTGTGTTCTGCATCGCGCCTCCCCATTTGTACGGATGGCGCGAGATTAGCGAGGATCATTCTCACCCGTCGATACCGTACGGACTGTCTGTTCTCCCCGGGTTTGGCAAGCCGGTCTCCCAGGGTTTGGATAGCCGGCCGGCCAGGCCGCGCCGGCTCCGTGGGCGTGCGGCAGGATGAAAGGCATGAGCCTAGGGACCCTGGTGCTGCTACGGCACGGCGAGAGCGAATGGAACGCGAAGAACCTGTTCACCGGCTGGGTGGACGTGGACCTGAGCGCTCGCGGTGAGGACGAAGCCCGCCGCGGCGGCGAACTGCTGCTCGAGCACCGACTGCTCCCCGACGTGGTGCACACCTCCGTCCAGCTGCGGGCGATCCGTACCGCCGAGATCTCGCTGCGTACCTGCGACCGGCACTGGATCCCGGTCCGCCGCCACTGGCGCCTCAACGAGCGCCACTACGGCGCCCTGCAGGGCAAGAACAAAAGAGAAACCCTCCAGCAGTACGGCGAAGACCAGTTCATGCAATGGCGCCGCTCGTACGACACCCCGCCCCCGCCGCTGGCCGACGACGCCGAATGGTCCCAGGTCGGCGACCCCCGCTACGCCGGCCTCCCGCCCGAGCTGATGCCGCGCTCAGAGTGCCTCAAGGACGTGGTCGCCCGCGCGTTGCCGTACTGGTACGACGCGATCGTCCCCGACCTACGCGCCGGCCTCACCGTCCTGGTAGCCGCCCACGGCAACTCATTGCGCGCACTCGTGAAGCACCTGGACCAGATCTCCGACGCCGACATCGTCGGCCTCAACATCCCCACCGGCATGCCCCTCACGTACACCTTCGACGACCACTTCCGCCCAGTCACTCCCGGCGGCACCTACCTCGACCCCGAAGCCGCCGCCGCAGCAGCCGCCGCCGTAGCCTCCCAAGGTCGCTAACCCCCCCGTGTTTTCCACAGGTCATCCACAGGGGGGTGGGCGGAGGTGGTTCGCCGGGGCTCTTTGACTCCAGACTCGGGCTCGTGTCCGATGAGTTTGAGTGGTTGGTCAGCACGCAGGAGCAGGTGCTGAGCTGGCGGCAAGCGCACTCGCTTCTCACCCGGGACGTGGTGAAAGGCCGGGTTTGCACCGGTCGATGGCAGCGCCCCTGCCGCGGCGTAGTGGTTGCGCACAACGGGCCGCTGACGGCAGAACAGCGGGAGTGGGCCGCCGTGCTCGCGGCCGGACCTGGCGCACTACTCGCCGGGGCAACCGCCGCTCGACTGTGCGGACTTCGCCGCTACGAGCCCGAGGCGATCCATGTTCTGCTTCCAGCCAACCGCAGAGTCAACCGGAAGACCGTGTTCGGTGAGCTGCCTGTTGTGCCGCACCGGTCAACCGTCATGGGCCCGACCGATGCCCTGCAGAGCGGACGACCGCCGCACACCACGATCGCACGGTCGCTGGTCGACGCCGCGCAGTGGGCACCTCACGACCAGGCGGCCCGGGCGATCGTCGCAGCCGGGTTCCAGCAACGGCTTGTCGGACTCGACGAGATCACAGAAGTCCTGGATCGGATGCCACGCGCCCGTAGACGCGGTCTTGTGCTGGAGACTGCGATCGACGCAGCCGGAGGCGTGCATTCACTCGCCGAGATCGACCTGGCCAGACTCTGCCGCCGCCACGGCCTGCCGCCGCCCACCCATCAGAAACACCGCAAGGACGCCAAAGGCCGACGCCGGTGGCTGGATGCGTACTGGGCGACGTGGCGGCTGCACGTGGAGGTGGACGGCGCCCACCACACGGAGGTACGCGAATGGTGGGCAGACATGCAGCGCCAAAACGCGCTGTGGGTGGAAGGCGACCGCATCCTCCGCTTCCCCACCTGGACCCTCCGCCACCACCCCGATACCGTCGCCCACCAACTCCACACCGCCCTAACCGCCGCCGGCTGGTCTCCAACAGCGATCTTGGAAACCTAGGTGTCAATACGCCACCCAGACCTCCAAGATCGCGAGGGAAACGAGCTAGAGGGCGAGGGAATTAGCGGGCGAGGGTGGCCACCTCTTGTTCGGTGAGGAGGCGGGAGCGGGTGAGGAAGCGGAGGCCGTACGGGGCTTCCAGGGAGAAGCCGCTGCCCCGGCCGGGCACCACGTCGACGGTGAGGTGGGTGTGGGACCAGTATTCGTACTGGGAGGCGGACATCCAGAACGGCACCGGGTCCGCCACTCCCGGTACGGACAACGACTCGAGCAACACGTCGGCGTCGCCGGTCAGGAATTCGCCGGCGGGGTAGCACATCGGGGCGCTGCCGTCGCAGCAGCCGCCGGACTGGTGGAACATCAACGGGCCGTTGCGGTCGGCCAGGCGGCGGAGCAGCTCCGCCGCCTGGTCCGTGACGGCCACGCGGGACACGTGGTCCATCGCACCCCCTCCGAGGCGAGGGCCGGCCCAGCCGCCTGACCGGGCCGGCCATTGGAGAGATCAGAAGAAGCCGAGCTTCTGTGGCGAGTAGCTGACCAGCAGGTTCTTGGTCTGCTGGTAGTGGTCGAGCATCGCCTTGTGGTTCTCGCGGCCGATGCCGGACTGTTTGTACCCGCCGAACGCGGCGTGCGCCGGGTACGCGTGGTAGCAGTTGGTCCACACCCGCCCGGCCTGGATCCCGCGACCCAGCCGGTACGCCGTGTTCATGTCCCGGGTCCAGACACCGGCACCGAGGCCGTACAGGGTGTCGTTGGCGAGCTTGAGCGCGTCGTCCACGTCGTCGAACTTCGTCACCGAGACCACCGGGCCGAAGATCTCCTCCTGGAAGATCCGCATCCGGTTGTGGCCTTCGAAGACGGTCGGTTCGACGTAGTAGCCGCCCGAGAGGTCGCCGCCGAGGTCGGCGCGGTTGCCGCCGGTCACCACCCGGGCGCCTTCGGCCCGGCCGATGTCGATGTACGACAGGATCTTCTCCAACTGGTCGTTGCTCGCCTGCGCGCCGATCATCGTGGAGTCGTCGAGCGGGTTGCCCTGCGTCACGGCCTCGGTGCGCTTCACCGCGTCGGCGAGGAACTTGTCGTAGATCGACGACTGGATCAGCGCCCGGGACGGGCACGTGCAGACCTCGCCCTGGTTCAGCGCGAACATCGTGAAGCCTTCGAGCGCCTTGTCGTAGAAGTCGTCGTCGGCGGCGGCGACGTCGGCGAGGAAGATGTTCGGGCTCTTACCGCCCAGTTCCAGGGTCACCGGGATGATGTTCTGGCTGGCGTACTGCATGATCAGGCGGCCGGTGGTGGTCTCGCCGGTGAACGCGACCTTGGCGACCCGGTTGCTGGAGGCGAGCGGCTTTCCGGCCTCCACCCCAAACCCGTTGACCACATTGAGTACGCCTGCCGGCAGCAGATCGGCGATCAGCTCGACCACCTTGAGGATCGACGCCGGGGTCTGCTCGGCGGGCTTGAGCACCACCGCGTTGCCGGCCGCGAGCGCGGGGGCGAGTTTCCAGGTGGCCATCAGAATCGGGAAGTTCCACGGGATGATCTGCCCGACCACACCCAGCGGCTCGTGGAAGTGGTACGCCACCGTGTCGTCGTCCAGCTCGCCCAGTGACCCTTCCTGGGCCCGGATCGCGCTGGCGAAGTAGCGGAAGTGGTCCACGGCGAGCGGCAGGTCGGCGGCGAGGGTTTCGCGTACCGGCTTGCCGTTTTCCCAGGTCTCGGCGACGGCCAACGCCTCCAGATTGGCTTCCAGCCGGTCGGCGATCTTGAGCAGGATGTTGGACCGCTCGGTCACCGGCGTACGGCCCCATGCCGGTGCGGCGCCGTGGGCGGCGTCGAGCGCCAGCTCGATGTCGTCGGCGGTGCTGCGGGCGACCTCGGTGAACGGCTTGCCGTTGACCGGGGACGGGTTGGAGAAGTATTCGCCTTTGACCGGTGGTACCCAGTCGCCGCCGATGAAGTTGTCGTACCGGCTGGCGTACGAGGTCGGACTGCCCGGCTGCCCGGGTGCTGCGTAAACCGTCATGAGGAAGCTCCCGCGACGCGTGGCCTCCGCCTTCCGGAAGCCGATGTGCGGACGCTAGTTACGGGTACGTTGCGGCAAGGTTGCAGCGGCGCTTCTGGCCCGGCCCGTCGAGTCCGGATCCACCCAGGCCAGTTCGGAGTCGAGTTCGCGTGCCTGGGCGGCGGCGACGGCCCGCTGGGGCGATCCGGCCGGTGCGGTGTCGCGTAGCGCCTGCCACATCTCGAGGTCTTCCTCGCCCCAGGTCGCGTGGGTCCACGTGGCCAGCAGCGAAGGGTCGTCCGAGTCGAGTACGGCGGCGCGCAGCTGCTGCTCGATGACGGCGCGGCGACGGCGTACCCCCGGGGCTTCTGAGAGGGGCAGCAGCGGGCCGGCGTAACGGCGCAGGGCCGAGGGGACGTCGCCCTGCTCCAGGGAGCGGAGCACCGCCGTGCAGTCCGCGTCGACCTCGGCCGACAGCCGGTACGGGCGGGACGACAGCAGCGGGCCGAGCAGCCGGCGCAGCCGGGACATCTCGGCGCGCAGCGTGATCGGGTTGAGCTCGTCGCCGTAGAGCTCCAGGCCGAGCTGCTCGCCGGTCATCCCCGCCGGGTGCTGCAGCAGGATCGCCAGGATCTCGCTGTGCCGGCGACTGAGCCTCAGCGGCCGGCCTTCGCGTTCCAGCAGGCCTTCGTCGCGGCCGAGCAGTTGCAGCCGCCCGGCGGTGACCTGGCGGGGCACCCACAGCCGGGACAGCTCCGCCTCCATGGCGTGCGCGGTGGCCTGCACCAGGGCGAGGCTGAGCGGGTTCGCCAGCTGGTCGCCGCCGGTCAGGTCCACCATGCCGAGCAGCTCTCCGGTGTCGGGCGCGTGCACCGGCGCGGCCGAACAGGTCCACGGCTGCACGATGCGGCTGTAGTGCTCGGCAGCGAAGATCTGTACGGCGTGGTCGACGGCGAGCGCGGTGCCGGGCGCGTTGGTGCCGGCGTGCGCCTCGTCCCACACCGCCCCCTCGACGAAGTGCATCCGTTCGGCGCGACGGCGTACGCCCTGGTGGCCCTCGACCCAGAGCAGCCGGCCGGCCGCGTCGGAGATCGCGAGCAGATGACGGCCGTCGTCGGCGTACCCGCCGAGCAGGTCCCGGACCACCGGCAGGGTCTTGGCGAGCGGGTGTTCGTCGCGGTAGTCGGCCAGTTCGTCGTCGAGCAGCGACACCGGCGGCAGGCTCGCGTCCGGGTCGACGTCGGCCCCGGCGGAGCGGCGCCAGGAGTCGACCACCACGTCGCGCAACGGCTCCGACGAGCGGCCGGACGTCACGAACGACTCGTGTGCCCGGCGCAGCACGGTGGAACGTTCGGCCGGATCCGTGCCGACGTCGAGCGCGAGCCATGGGCTGGGCACGTGACCATGGTCACGTGCGAGGTCGGCATCGACAAGGTGCCGTACGTCCCGAGTCCGGTCACCGGGCGGCGAGCTGCGATCAGCGGTCCGCACCGCCAGCGGGTGGCGGGCGCGGAATCCCGGCTTCCCGACGCACCTTGCCTCGGGGTCAGGAGATCCGCGCTAGCCTGCAGAAATACCCGACTGGGCATCACAAGGGAGTGAGTCCGATGGCAACTCGCCTCAACCCGTACATCAGTTTCGCCGGCAACGCGCGACAGGCGATGGAGTTCTACAAGGACACCTTCGGCGGCACCTTGGCGCTGAGCACCTACGGTGAATTCGGGCAGCAGGACGCCCCCGAGGCGGACAAGATCATGCACGGCCTGCTCGAAACCGACAGCGGATACACGCTCATGGGAGCGGACAACCCTCCGGGGATGGAGCACAGCCCGGGCAACAACATGACGGTCAGTCTCAGCGGGGACGACGCCGACGAGTTGCGCGGCTACTGGACGAAGCTCTCCAGTGGCGGCACCGTGTCGGTCCCGCTCGAGAAGCAGATGTGGGGCGACGAGTTCGGCATGTGCGTCGACCAGTTCGGCATCGCCTGGATGGTCAACATCGCGCAACCGCAGGCCTGACCCACAGAGCGCGCTACGCGGTCTCGCCGGTGACCAGGTAGACGATCTGCTTGCCGGCGTTGACCGCGTGGTCGGCGTAGCGCTCGTAGAAGCGGCCCAGCAGGGCGGCGTCGATCGCGGCCTCCACCGAGTGTTTCCAGTCCCCGAGTACGACCTCGAACAGCCGCCGGTGCAGCGCGTCCATCTCGTCGTCGTCCTGCTCCAACTCGGAGGCCCGGGTGACGTCCCGGCTGGTCAGTACGGTGGTCGCCTTGTCCGCCATCCGGTACGCCACCGCCGCCATGTCCCGGAACACGTCGACCAGCTCCGTGGGCACCGCCGACTCCGGGTGCCGCATCAACGAGATCTTGGCGACGTGCGTCGCCAGGTCGCCCATCCGCTCCAGGTCGGTGGCGATCCGCAGCGCGGTCAGCACCATCCGCAGGTCGCTGGCGACCGGCGCCTGCCTGGCGATCACGTCGAAGGCCCGCTCCTCGACCCGGTGGTGCAGCGCGTCGACCTTCGCGTCGTCCGCGATCACGATGTCGGCGACGGGTCGGTTGGCGTCCAGCAGGGCCTGGGTGGCCTCCTGCATGGAGTCGCGTACCGACCTGCTCATCGACACCAGAAGCTGGCCCAGCTCGGCCAGATCTGACTGGAAAGCTTCCCGCATCCGTGCTCCTCGTGACCTGGTCATGCCCACCTCAGCCCCGACGCTATCGTCCGTACGGCATCCGTCCGATGAACAGCAGTGAACGAGATCTGGCCTGGCGATGAACTTTGCCGGCCGACATTCCGTTATGTCCCGTTTTTCGCGTCACCTACCGGTAACCCGACTTACGATCGGCTCGTGGACGTCGCCGGAGTCTTCTCCGTGGGAGCCGCGGTAGGCGCAGCGGTCGGTGTCGCCGTGGGCGCACTCACGGTCGGTGCCGCGCTGCGGCGTCGTACCCCTGAAAGATCTTCCAGTCCGGGAGGACCGATCGCAGCGCAGACCCATCCGTTGGACGGACTCGCGCGACACGGGCTGGGCATGCTCCGGGCCGGGGTCGTGGTGCTCGACGCCAGCGGCGATGTCATCTTCGCCAACTCCAGCGCCGGGCAGCTCGAGCTGGTGCAGGAGGTCGACGGGCGTACCAGCGTGGGCCACTCGGTGCTGCGCTCCATCGCCGCCCGGGTACGCCGATCCGGCGAGGCCCGTGACGTGGAGCTGGAACTGCCCCGCAGCGGCGGCCGGGAACCCCTCGGCGTACGGGTACGGGTCGTCGCGCTGGACAGCGACCACGTCGCGATCGAAGTCGAGGACATGACCGAAGCGCACCGCGTCGCCCGGGTACGCCGTGACTTCGTCGCCAACGTCAGCCACGAGCTCAAGACCCCGGTCGGTGCGCTGCAACTGCTCTCCGAGGCACTGATCGACGCCACCGACGACCCCGAGGCGGCACACCGGTTCGCCGAGCGGATCCTGCACGAGTCGACCCGGCTGGGGCGGCTGGTCGCCGAGCTGCTGGAGCTGTCCCGGTTGCAGGGCGGCGAGCCGCTGCCCGCGCCCGAGCTGGTCGCCGTCGACCGGATCGTCAACGAGGTGCTCGACCGCAGCCGTACCACCGCGTCGGCGAAGGAGATCACGGTCCAGATCACCGGCCGCCGGGGCCTCAAGCTGTACGGTCACGAGCGGCTCCTGGTGACCGCGCTGGCCAACCTGGTGGACAACGCGATCGCGTACAGCCCGGAGCGGACCACGGTGACGATCGCGCCGGAGCGTACCGGCGACCGGCTGGAGCTATCGGTGACCGACGAGGGCATCGGCATCGCGGCGAAGGACCAGGGACGGATCTTCGAGCGGTTCTACCGCGCCGATCCGGCCCGCTCCCGGGCCACCGGCGGCACCGGGCTGGGGCTCGCGATCGTGAAGCACATCGCGACCAACCACGGCGGCAAGGTGACCGTACGCAGCGCACTCGGCAAGGGCTCGACGTTCACCCTCCGGTTGCCGGTACGCCCGTCAGGCGCCAACGCCACACCACGAATCTCCGATAAACCCCAGGGATCGGACGATCCCACAACCACAGATGTGAGGCTGTAAGTGACGCGAGTGCTGGTGGTGGAGGACGAGGAGTCGTTCTCCGATGCCCTGTCGTACATGCTCCGCAAGGAGGGCTTCGAGGTTTCCGTCGCCGCGACCGGCACGGAAGCGCTCACCGAGTTCGAGCGCACCGGGGCCGACATCGTGCTGCTGGACCTGATGCTTCCGGAGATGTCCGGCAGCGAGGTGTGCCGCCAGATGCGGGCCACGTCGAACGTACCGATCATCATGGTCACCGCCCGGGACAGCGAGATCGACAAGGTGGTCGGCCTGGAGATCGGCGCCGACGACTACGTCACCAAGCCGTACTCGCCGCGGGAGCTGGTGGCCCGGATCCGGGCCGTACTGCGCCGGCACAGCGAGCAGCCGGAGCTGGTGCAGGCCACCCTCGAAGCCGGCCCGGTACGCATGGACGTGGACCGTCACGTGGTGAGCGTCGACGGCGGCGCGGTGGCGTTGCCGCTCAAGGAGTTCGAGCTGCTGGAGATGTTCCTGCGCAACGCGGGACGGGTGCTCACCCGGGGTCAGCTGATCGACCGGGTGTGGGGCGCGGACTACGTCGGCGACACCAAGACGCTCGACGTACACGTGAAGCGGTTGCGGTCGAAGATCGAGCCGGAGCCGTCCACCCCGCGCCACATCGTCACCGTCCGCGGCCTCGGCTACAAATTCGAGCCCTAGGCCCGCGGACCCAGGCCGGCGTCGACGTGATCGATCAGGCGTTGTCCATCCTGCAGCAGGGATATCGATTACCACGACCGCACCTCGGACGGTGCCTGATCGACTATTCCCCGATTCGCTCCTCACGCAGCTCCGACACGACTTCCACCGAGTCGCGAGCAGCGCGGTCAACGTACAGCCGGTCAGCTCACCGAGCCGGTCGCCTTCGGCGCGTACCCGCCGCTGCGTCCCGGCGACCGCCTGCCGAAGCGCCGCCGGGCCGGGATGCGCAAGAGCAGCGAAAACCTCCACGGCGATACGCGACGCCACCGCGTTTCCCTCGCCGCTGCCCATCCCGTCGCGACCACGACGAAGGGCCGTCGCTGGTCCACGTACAAGGTGTCGAAGTTGGCCCGGTAGCGGCGGCCGATCTCGCTGCCGGCCGCGATCCGCGCACTCAACCCGCCAGCGGTCAGCTCAAGCACGCCGGGCGGCGGTGGCCGGGTGCACGGCGATCAGCCCCTGCTCGAGCCGGGCGGCGCACAGCTCGGCGAGCTTGCCGTACGCCTCCTTGCCGACCAGGGCGGTCAGCTCGGGCTCGTACTCCTGGTAGAGCGGCCGGCTGCCACCGTGGGCCTCGGGAGACGAGGTGCACCACCAGTGCAGGTCGAGCCCGCCCTCACCCCAGCCGCGCCGGTCGAACTCGCCGATCACCGACAACAGGATCCGGCTGCCGTCGGGCCGTTTCACCCACTCCTGCTCCCGGCGTACCGGCAGCTGCCAGCACACGTCCGGTTTGTAGTCGAGCGGGTGTACGCCGTCCCGCAGCGCCTGGCCGTGCAGCGCGCAGCCGTACCCGCCGGGGAAGTCTTCCCGGTTGTGGAAGATGCAGGCGCCGTCCACGATCGCGGTACGCCGGGCCGGCTTCCCGTCCAACTCGTCCATCTCCGTGTACGCCTCGAACCGCCGCTGGTAGTGCTGCCAGGTCTGCCTGGTCAGTTTCTTGGCGGCGTGCCTGACCCGCTTCTCGTCGTCGCCGTCGGTGAAGAACGCCCCGTGGCTGCAGCAGCCGTTGGCGGCGCCGCCCTTCACGATCCCGTGGCAGCCCTTCGCGAAGATGCACGACCAGCGCGACAGCAGCCAGGTCAGGTCGGCCCGGATCAGGTGCTCGGCATCAGCCGGGTCGACGAACTCCAGCCACTCCCGTGGGAAGTCCAGGTCCACCTCGTCGACCGCGGGCTTCGCCGGCTTGCGCTCATTTGGCACCCGGCTAGCGTACGCCCGGGTGCTTGTGGAAGAGCCGGATAAGGCAGCATGGGCGACGTGACCGATGAAGACATCTCCACGATCGACTCGCTCCGCGCGCTGGCGCTCGAGCACGGCTTCGAGTACCGCGACGCCGACCCCGCGCTGGTGGACCGGTGGGGCACACCGCCGTTCGCCGCGATCGGCCACCGCCGGGCGCTGGACGTGGCGACCGGCGAGCGCGACGGATTCGAGGTGGTCGCGTTCCGGTTCGTGGTCGGCGAGGCGGCCCGCAGCGCGGACGCGGCCGCGGGGTACGGCGGCGGCCTGAAGCTCAAGCTCCCGGAGCTCTACGACGCGTACCTCGTGGTGGCGGCCGCGCTGCCCAGCCCGCTGCCCCGGTTCGCGCTGGTGCCGCACGACGACGCGGTGGACGAGGTGCCGTACGGCCTCGGGTTCGAGTGCGAGGACGAGGATCTCGCCGAGCGCTACGAGGTGTACGCCGCCGACGCCGACACCGCCGGCTCGGTGCTGCACCTCGACGCCGTCGCGAAGATCCGCAACCACCGTACGGTCGACTGGCGGGTCGAGGGGCGCGACGTGATCGCGGTCGACCCGCTGCATTCGCTGGAACGTTCGGTGGACGAGGTGCTCGCCACCGTCGACGCCGTGGTGGGCATCGCCCGCGGCATCGGCACCGACGCGTACGCGCGTTACAAAGCACCTGCGGCGTATCCGCCACCGGCGTAGCGGTTACGGCGGCGAGCCCACCGGGATACGGTGCAGCCATGCGGCTCGGGGTGCTCGACGTCGGCTCGAACACGGTTCACCTGCTGGTGGTGGACGCGTACCGCGGCGGTCACCCGTGGCCGGCCTCGTCGGAGAAGACCGTGCTGCGGCTCGCCGAGCAGATCCTGCCCAACGGCGAGCTGTCCGAAGCCGGGGCCGACGCCCTGGTCGAGGCGGTCGCGGGCGCCCGCGACCACGCCGAGAAACTGAACACCGACGACATGCTCGCCTTCGCCACCTCGGCGGTACGCGACGCGAGCAACGTCGCCGACGTGCTGGCCCAGGTGCACGACGCGACCGGCGTACACCTGGATGTGCTCTCGGGAGACGACGAGGCGCGACTGACCTTCCTGGCCGTACGCCGGTGGTTCGGCTGGTCCGCGGGCCGGCTGCTGGTGCTCGACATCGGCGGCGGCTCGCTGGAGCTGGCATCCGGCATCGACGAGCTGCCCGACCTGGCGCAGTCCCTTCCGCTGGGCGCCGGCCGACTCACCCGGGAACGGCTGCACGGCGACCCACCCCCCGCCGAACAGGTCGAGGAACTCACCGAGTACGTGGAGAAGACGCTCCGCGCCGCGGAGGACGACCTGCCCGCAACGAAGGACCTCGACCGCGCCGTGGCCACCTCGAAGACCTTCCGTACGCTCGCCCGGCTGGCCGGCGCGGCACCCTCGGGCGCGGGGTTCCGGGTGCCCCGCAAGCTGACCCTGCGCGGCCTGCACCAGGTGCTCGGCTTCGTACGCCGGATCCCCTCGGACGGGCTCGCCGAGCTGGACGGGGTGAGCCCGCGGCGGGCGCACCAGCTGCTCGCCGGCGCCGTGGTCGCCGAAGTGGTGATGCGGCGGCTGGACCTCGACGAGCTGGACATCTGCCCCTGGGCGCTGCGTGAGGGCGTCATCCTCCGCCGCCTCGACTGGCTGGACCGCGCCTGATCTGTCCGTTCCGTCGGGTGTCACGCATCGATCGTGACCGCACCGCTACCCTGGGCGGGTGACCTCTTCCTCCGAGGCGGACACCGCACGGCACGTGCCCGTCCTGCTGTCGTCCTCGTCGGTGTACCCGGAACCCACCACCGCCGCGTTCGAAGTCGCGGCCAACCTCGGGTACGACGGGGTCGAGGTGATGGTCTGGACCGACGGCGCCAGCCAGGACCCTCGTACGTTGTCCCGGCTGGCCGACCACTACGGCGTACCGGTGCTCGCCGTACACGCCCCGTGTCTGCTGATCACGCAGCGGGTGTGGAGCTCGGATCCGTGGCAGCGGCTGCGGCGCGCGGTCGAGATGGCCGACGAGCTGGGCGCGCCGACCGTCATCGTGCACCCGCCGTTCATCTGGCAACGGGAGTACGCTCGCGCGTTCCGTACCGGCCTCGACGACCTCGCCGACGAGTACCCCGAGATCGCGGTCGCCGTGGAGAACATGTACCCGGTACGCGTCGGCAAGAAGCGGGAGTTCGTGCCGTACTCGCCGCACTGGGATCCGACGACGGTGGGCTACCAGCACTACACGCTCGACTCGTCGCACTGCGCGGCGTCGCGGAGCGACTCGTTGGCGATGGCCGAGAAGATGGGCGACGCGATCGGTCACGTACACCTGGGAGACGGCAACGGCGGCGGCGTCGACGAGCACCTGGTGCCGGGCCGGGGCACCCAGCCGTGCGGCGCGATGCTGGAGCACGTCGCGGGCAACGGCTTCACCGGCGCGGTGTCGGTCGAGGTGAACACCCGCAAGGCGGGCAGCCGGGAGCGGCGTGAGGCTGATCTGGCGGAGTCACTCGCGTTCGCCCGCCACCACCTAGCCATCGAAGCCACTCACGCCTGACCGCGTCTAGTCAGAACTCGCCGTCCTTCGCGCCACCGATGAACGCGCCCCACTCGGCGGGCGTGAACACCAGCACGGCACCGCCGGGATTCTTCGAGTGACGCAGGGCCACTGATTTGTCGCCCAACATCGCGACCTCGACACACGCACCGGAGCCACTGCTACGTGTGCTCTTACGCCATGTCACGTTGGCCAGGTCTGTCTCACTCATGGGTGCACTGTAATCAGGCTGCGCCGCCGACTAGTCGAACTCGCCATCCTTGGCACCACCGATGAACGCGTCCCACTCGGCGGGCGTGAACACGAGGACGGCACCGCTGGGGTCCTTGGAGTCGCGTACCGCCACCGCCCCATCGCCCAACACTGCGACCTCGACGCAATTCCCTTGGCCGCCACTACGAGAACTCTTCCGCCACACCGCGTTGATGAGGTCGTGCGCCACGTCTTCTCACCCCTCGTTCGCCGCTCTCGCGATGAGCCTCAACGAGTCATCCGGGCTTAGCGCCAGGGCTCGCAGGTGCTCGAACGCCAGGGTATATCGACGCACGGCGATCTCGGAGTCTAGGAACAGGTCACCCGCCATGTTCTCGAGGTAGACAAGATCCGTGTCCGCAGCATCGGGGAACTCAAGTAGCACGAACGCGCCAGGCATGCCGGGATGCCCGCCCTTGTCGAAGGGGATCACCTGGAACGTGACATGAGCCTGTTGACTTGCTTCGAGGATGTGCAGAAGCTGCGCGCGCATCACACCGCGTCCACCGACCTGGCGCCGTATCGCCGCCTCGTCGACGATAGCCCAAAGCCGCAGCGGCTCTCCTTTCGTGAGCGCCACCTGCCTTGCAAGCCTTGCATCCACATATCGCTCAACCTGCTCCGTGCTGGCCCATGTCACCACGCCTTTGACGACTGCCCGCGCGTATTCCTCCGTTTGCAGAAGACCAGGCATGAGCAGTGACTCGTAGTTTCGAGACGATCTGGCTTCTGCCTCGAAACTGATGAACGCGGTGTAGATCTCCGGAAGCTCGGACTGGTACTGACGTAGCCACCCTGGATACTCGGCGGCCTGGCTGAGTTCCAGTAGGTCTACTCGATTGGCACGATCCACATCGTAGAGGTCGAGCAAGGCGAGCAGCGTTCGGCGCTGCGGCCGTGAGCGTCCTGTCTCCAGGCGGTAGAGGGTCACGTTGTTGATGCCGGTGCGCTCGGTGACCGCCTCGCGGCTCAGCTTCGCGACCTTCCGCAGTCTGAGGAGCTCGGAGGCGAGCCTGCGCAGGCGTGCGGTCGGTGGGTTGCGGCGGCTAGCCATGGGCACTGCATTTCATTTGCATGACTCCCTATTGCAAATCTATGGGGTTTCGCATCCCGTTCGCGTGGGCAAGCACTTTAGCGAACCCGTACGACTTCCGTCGACTTCATCGGGAATTGCATTTCATTTGCAAGGAGGAGCCGCGAAATTCGTATGGTGCAATCCTTGCGTGGCTTCTACGTTCGTTCCATGGACGACGTGAAGCGCTTTGCGAGCCAGCTCGAATTGATGTACGAGTTGGGCCGGCAACTACAGGCCGTACCCCTGATAATGCGCAAGCACCAAATCATCGGTGAGCAGCAATTGTGCAAGTGCGGCCGGCTGCCGGTGCGCAGCCTGCCCGACCTCGGGCTGCGTTGCGAGGTCGCGTCCGCCCACTGGGCCGCCGTCCACGAAGCGATGCGCCGCATGGTCCGCCACACCGACGCCCGCCCGATCGGCCGCGCCACCGTCCCGCGCTCGTGACTCTGAACGGATCTTGGACAGTTTGGGTTGCCAGAGCAGCCAGAACTGTCCAAGATCGGGCGGCGCGTTAGACCGAGACGGGGGTGGCGTCGGCCTCGGCGCGCTTGCGGGCGCGGTGCGCCGCCACGTGCGACCGGGTCGCGCAGCGTTCGGAGCAGAACCTGCGGCAGCAGTTGGACGAGGTGTCGAGGTAGACGTCCTGGCAGCGCTCGTCGGCGCAGATGCCGAACCGGGAGCTGCCGTACTCGCACAGCCACACCGACAGGCCCCACACCGCGCCAGCGAGATACTCGGCGCTGACCGAGGCTCCGCGGCCGGTCACGTGCATGTGCCAGTCGCGGGCGTCGTGCCCGGAGATCCGGGGCTGCACCGGGTACGCCGCGAGCAGCGCGTTGAGTTCCTCGACGACTTCTGCGTCCTTGCCGGAGACACCGAGCTCGAAGACGTCCCGGAGCCGCTTTCTGGCACGGCGCAGTGCCGTCAGGTCGCGCTCGGAGGCCTCCTCCGCCCACCAGGTACGCGCCCCGAACAGGGTCCGGAGATCATCGAGCTCTTCCAACGGCGCGTTGACCAGTTCGATCGCTTGCTGTGCGTACGCCTCGAAGTCCACCCCTTTACCGTAGCCAATCGAGCGCCACAAGCGGATATCCCCGGGGGGTCAACGAGGGTTCGTACGCAGTCCGGCCCGCCCCCTTGACGCAGGGCCGGGCCGGAGTCGAGCGGTCAGGACTGCCGGACGAACCGGCGGAGGCCGACACCGGCGATCAACAGGATCACGGCGATGCCGATCAGCCGGCCGAGCGAGGTGCCCGTCACCCTCGGAGGCCGGTCTGATCTGGCGCGGCAGGCACGACGCCGCCGTCGCCGGCATCCGCTGACGCCGCCGCCGGACCCTACGCCGAGCCCGCTGCGGACTGCCCGGAGCAGGCTCGGCGGGAAGAGCTCACCGTGGCGGTTTAGGCTCGCGGCATGCTCCGTACGTTGATCCTGGCCGCTTCCCGCAGCGAAGCACTCGAGCGGCTCGTCGAGACGGCGCCGTTGTCCCGCGACGTGGTGCGCCGGTTCGTCGCCGGCACCACGTCGGACGACGCGCTCCGGGTCACCCGCAGGCTCGTCGGCGAGGGACTGACCGTCACCCTCGACCACCTCGGTGAGGACACCACCCGGCCCGGGCAGGCCGAGGCCACCAAGGACGCGTACCTCGCGATACTCGCCGCGCTCGGCACCCAGGGCCTCACCCCCGGCGCCGAGGTGAGCCTCAAGCTGTCCGCACTGGGTCAGCGGTTCGACGAGAAGCTGGCGTACGAGCATGCCCGGGCGATCTGCCAGGCGGCCGGCAACGCGCACACCACCGTGACCCTGGACATGGAGGACCACACCACCACGGACTCGACGCTGGAGATCCTGACCAAGCTGCGCAAGGACTTCCCGGGTACGGGTGCCGTGGTGCAGGCGTACCTGCGGCGTACCGAGGCCGACTGCCGGGAGTTGGCCCACACCGGCTCCCGGGTCCGTCTCTGCAAGGGGGCGTACGCCGAGCCCGAGTCGGTCGCCTACCAGTCCAAACTCGACGTGGACCGCTCGTACGTGCGGTGCCTCAACACGCTGCTCGCCGGCAACGGCTACCCGATGTTCGCCACCCACGACCCCCGGCTGATCGGCATCGGCGAGGAACGCGCCCGCTGGTACGACCGCAACCAGGACAGCTTCGAGTTCCAGATGCTGTACGGCGTCCGCCCCGACGAGCAGCGCCGCCTTGCCCGCGCCGGCTACACGATGCGGGTCTACCTGCCGTACGGCACCGAGTGGTACGCGTACCTGGTACGCCGGCTCGCCGAACGCCCCGCCAACCTGGCGTTCTTCCTGCGCGCCCTGCGCTCCCGAGGCTGAGCCATGACCGACCGACCACGCATGCAGCTGACGGCCACCGTGCTGGACGCGCCCGACCCGGTCGCGCTGGCCGACTTCTACCACCGGCTGCTCGGCTGGCCGGTGGCGCGAAGCGAGGCGACCTGGGCGAAGCTCACCGCCCCCGGCGGCGCCGCCCTGTCGTTCCAACTCGAACCCGAGTACGTACCACCCAGCTGGCCGTCGACGTCAGACCGGCAGCAGATGCAGCTGCACCTGGACATCGAGGTCGACGATCTGGTGGCCGCCGCCGCCCACGCCGAGTCCATCGGCGCCACCCTCGCGCACTTCCAACCCCAGGACGACGTACGGGTCTACCTCGATCCGGTCGGCCACCCGTTCTGCCTCTGGGTACGCACCTAGGGCAGTACGACGACCTGGGCGGCGTACACCAGGCCGGCGCCGAAGCCCATGATGAGCGCGAGGTCGCCGCGGTGCGCGGAACCGTCGGCGAGCATCGCGTCCATCGCCAACGGCACCGACGCGGCCGAGGTGTTGCCCTGGTATTCGATGTCACGGGCGATCGCCACCCGTTCGGGCAGTTTCAGGCCGCGGGCCAACGCGTCGGTGATGCGCATGTTGGCCTGGTGCGGGATGAAGGCGTCGAGGTCGTCGACCGTCAGGCCGGTTTTGGCGAGCGTCTCGCGAGCGACCGGGATCATGGAGTACACCGCCCAGCGGAAGACCTGCTGGCCGTTCATCTCGACATAGCCGGGCTCGCCCTTGGCGACCAGTTCGAGCCAGTTCTTGTTCTGCCGGATCGCGTCGCCCTGCTCGCCGTCGGCGCCCCACACCACCGGCCCGATGCCGGGCTCGTCGGACGGCCCGACCACGGCGGCGCCCGCGCCGTCGGCGAAGATGAACGCGGTCGACCGGTCCTCGGGGTTGAGGAACGTGGACAGCTTCTCCGCGCCGATCACCAGGACGTACTCGGCGGTGCCGCCGCGGATCATGTCGTTGCCGAGCGCGATGCCGTGGCAGAAGCCGGCGCAGGCGGCGCTGATGTCGAACGCGGCGCCGGTCGTACAGCCGATCTGCCGGGCGATCTCGACCGCGCCGGCCGGCGTGTTCACCGGGTACGTGCTGGTCGCCTCGATGACGCAGCCGACCCGCTCGGGGGCGATGCCGGAACGCTCCAGCGCCTGCCGTCCCGCCGCCACCGACATGTCGATCAGTGACTCCTGGTCGGTGGCCCAGCGCCGCTCGATGATCCCCGACCGGGTACGGATCCACTCGTCGGTGGAGTCGATCCGTTCACAGATCTCGGCGTTGCCCACCACCCGCGACGGACGGTAGGAACCGATACCCAGAATCCGGCTGTACGGTGCCCCACCAGCCACTGTCATCCGCGCAGTCACACCAGCCAGCCTAGTAGCGGCGGACCCGGCGCACCGGTCCTCGTACGGTCGGTGACAGTTGCGCCGGCCACCCGGGCTGGGCCTACGGGTGGCCGCACCGCTACCCTTAACAGGTTCGTCTATCGACTTTCCCACGCCAGCGGTCTCTCCGGCCCTGAGGCCGAGCGCTGGCGTGGCTGGTGATCCGAGGGGTTCGTATGGGTTCGGTGGTCAAGAAGCGGCGCAAGCGGATGGCGAAGAAGAAGCACCGCAAGCTGCTGCGCAAGACCCGGGTTCAGCGTCGCCGCCTCGGCAAGTAACCCACGGCCCGGCACTGCCGGGCACCAGCGACGCGAGCTCGCAGACTCGAGGGATAGCGCCATGCCAGCAGAGGCCACCGAATCGAGGACCGTACTCGTCACTGGAGTAAGCCGCTATCTCGGCGCTGTGGTAGCGGCCCGGCTCTCCGCCGACCCTGCCGTCGAGCGGGTCGTCGCCGTGGACACCACCCCGCCGCAGGGCGAGGCCGCCGCGCTGCTCGCCGCCGAAACCACCACCCAGACCAAGCCGGTACGCCGTCGCCGCAAGGCCGACCGCAGCTACGGCGACAAGATCGAATTCGTACGCGCCGACATCCAGAACCCGCTGATCGCGAAGGTGATCGTGGGTTCGGAGGTCGACACCGTGGTGCACATGGCGATCCAGGTCTCCGCCGCCCGGTCCGCGGCGCGCCCGGCGGTCAAAGAGCTCAACGTGATCGGGACGATGCAGCTGCTCGCGGCCTGCCAGAAGGCGCCCGCACTGCGCAAGCTGGTGGTGAAGTCGTCGGTCGCGGCGTACGGGGCTTCGCCGCGGGATCCGGCGATGTTCACCGAGGACACCTCGCCGCGTGAAATGCCCCGAGGTGGGTACGCCAAGGACATCGTGGAAATCGAAGGCTATCTACGCGGCTTCTCGCGTCGGCGGCCGGACGTCGGGGTGACGGTGCTGCGGTTCGCCCCGTTCATCGGCCCCCGGGCCGACACCGCACTGACCAGGTACTTCTCATTGCCGGTGGTGCCGACCGCACTCGGGTACGACCCGCGGATGCAGTTCGTGCACACCGACGACGCCCTCGAGGTGCTGCACCGCTCGGTGACCGAGGAGCATCCCGGCGTCTACAACGTGGCCGGCGAGGGCGTACTGCTGCTGTCCCAGGCGATCCGGCGGGCGGGCCGGCTGCCGGTCCCGGTGCCCGAGGTCGGGCTGTCGACCGTGGCCGGGTTCGCGAAGCGCAGCGGGCTGCTGGACTTCTCCCTCGACCAGCTCGACTTCCTGGTCCACGGCCGGGTGGTCGACACCTCGCGGCTGATCGAGGAGTACGACTTCCGGCCCCGCCGTACCGTCGACGCCTTCGACGACTTCGTACGCGGGCACGACCTGAGTTCGGTGATCAGCCCGGACAACGTGGCCGCGGTGGAACAGTTGGTGGTCGACCAGTTCCGGCAGGCCAGGCAGGCCTTCACGTACTCGGCACCGTCGTCCGGGAGGGAGCAGTGATGTCCGGCGAGGTGATCCGGCTCGACAACTCCAAGCGCAACGGCTCCCGCAGAGCCGAGGCCACGGATCCGACGGCGCCGACCGCGCGGATCGCGCCGCGCGACGTCCGCGGCCGTCGTGCCCGGCGGCCGGTGATCCCGCCCCCGGACCAGCTCGACGCCCCGACGCCGGAGAGCCCGCACCCGGCCACCGAAGACTCCGCCGCTGCGAAGCCAGCCACCGCGGAGCCCGACGCCGCGGCGGCGACCGGCCCTTCGCGGGCCAACGGTGACGGGCGGCGCGGCGGTGGTGCGCGGGAGACCGTACCCACGCTGAGAGTGGTGGACGGCACCACCGCGAGGCGGCCGACCGCCCCGACCGTGCAGCCGGCCGAGCCGGACGAGTGGGACCGGCGGGTCGCCGAGCTGCTGGCGTTCCTGCGCCGCCGGCTCACCGGGGACTACCAGGTCGACGAGTACGGGTTCGACCCGGAGCTGACCGAGCACGTGCTGCTGCCGGGCCTGCGGCTGCTGTACCGGCACTGGTTCCGGGTCGAGGTCAGCGGGATCGAGAACGTACCGACGGACGGGTCTGCCCTGCTGGTGGCGAACCACTCCGGCACGATCGCGCTGGACGCGGCGATGCTGAGCGTGGCGGTGCACGACGAGCACCCCGCCGACCGGTATCTGCGACTGCTCGGCGCCGACTTCGTCTTCAGTACGCCACTGGTTGCCGAGATGGCCCGCAAGTCGGGTGCGACGCTCGCCTGCAACCCGGACGCCGAACGTCTGCTGCAGTCCGGCGAGCTGGTCGGAGTGTTCCCGGAAGGCTTCAAGGGCGTCGGCAAGCCGTTCTCGGAGCGGTACAAGCTGCAGCGGTTCGGCCGCGGCGGCTTCGTGTCGGCGGCGCTGCGTACGGGTGCCCCGATCGTCCCGGTGTCGATCGTCGGAGCGGAGGAGATCTATCCGCTGATCGGCGACCTCAAGCCGCTGGCCCGGCTGCTCGGCCTGCCGTACTTCCCGGTGACTCCGCTGTTCCCGCTGCTCGGCCCGCTGGGGATGATCCCGCTGCCGAGCAAGTGGCTGATCGAGTTCGGCGAGCCGATCGACACCGTCGGCCTCGCCGCCAACGCGGACGACCCGATGGTGGTCTTCAACCTCGCCGACCAGGTACGCGAGACCATCCAGCAGACCCTCTACCAGGTGCTGCTGCGCCGCGACGGCATCTTCGGCTGAGGCCGGCCGCGACTTCCGGGCGTTGCCGCTAAAGGCTTCGCAGGTCGAGTACGTGCCACCGCTGCCGTTCGGCCTCGCCGGTGGACCACCAGAGGAAGTCGCCGCGCCCGCGGACCGTACTGACGGTGTCGGAGACCAGCACCAACCTGCCGGTCTTCGCGTCGAACAGCCACAGCTGCTGGTTCTTCCCGGAGCTGTTGCGGGCTGAGACGGTGACCGGCTCGAACCGGTCGGCCAGCATCACGTCGACCACCGCCGGATTCACGGCCTGGCCGTGGGCGCCGGGGACCTGGCGGCGTTTCGACCCGTCCGGCCGCATCACCGCCAACCGGGTCACGCCCCCGGAGCCCAACGTCACCACCCGGCACCAGGCCGGCCCGCAACTGGTCATCTCGCCGTTCCCGGGCGGCACGGTCACCGTACGGCCGGTGTCGACGTTGTGCAGCTTCACCGGATCGGTGCCGGCGCCGCCGACGCTCACCGCCCACGGCCAGCGGGTCAGGGCGTACGCCCCGGTGAGGCGCTGGGTACGGACGGCGCCACCTTCCAGCGGCATCGAGCGCACCTCGGTGACCTTGCGGCTGGGCTGCGCCGTCCAGTAGAGCCGCTTCCCGACGATCTGCAGGTCGTACTGGGAGCCGGAGAAGACCGCGTTGCCGGTGTCCCCGGTGAGCTTCCGTACGCCGCCGCCGGCCACACCCGCCCGCCACAGCGTGGTGCCGGCGCGGCCCGATTCGCCCGGCATCGACTCCACCCAGGTGATCGTCCTGTCGTCGGACGCGATCGCCCCGAAGCCCGGCTGGGCGTCCGGGTCCATGGTGTGCAGCACCCGCGGCTTGTGGCCACGGCGTACGAGCAGCAACCGCTGTCCGCCGTCCGACGCGGCCGACGTACCGACCGAGGTGGTCAGGTTCAGGAACAGCACCGGCCGGTACGGCGAGCTGTCGGCGTACTCGGTGAGCTTGGCCTTGGGCCAGACGGCGGCGAGGCGGTTGGATCCCGGGCCGGACCTGGCGGACCCCTCCGGCTGCGGCGTCGGCGACGCCAGCAGCCACCCGCTGACGGCCAGCGCCACCAGCAGTCCGATAGCGGCGGCGACCGGGCGGGTCGCCGGGTGCCGATGCCGACCGGTCACCGGGTCAGCCGACCGCCTCTGCGGCGGCGGCGAAGTGCCAGCGCGCCCACGACCGCACCGGCGACCGCGCCGGCGCCGACCACTCCGGGCACCGCGACCTTGGCCGCCTTCCGACCCGTACGGAAGTCGCGGATCTCCCAGCCGCGGCGCTTCGCCTCACGGCGCAGGTCGCTGTCCGGGTTGACGGCGATGGCGTTGCCGACGGTGGTCAGCATCGGAAGATCGTTGAACGAATCGCTGTACGCCGAGCACCGCGACAGGTCCAGCCCCTCCTGCGCGGCGAGCGCCTTCACCGCCTCGGACTTCGCCTGGCCGTGCAGCAGGTCGCCGATCAGGTGCCCGGTGTACACCCCGTCGTCGACCTCGGCGACGGTGCCGAGCGCCCCGGTGAGCCCGAGTCGGCGGGCGATCAGCCGGGCGACCTCCACCGGCGCGGCGGTGACCAGCCAGACCCGCTGGCCGGCGTCGAGGTGCAACTGTGCGAGCGCCCGGGTGCCGGACCAGATCCGCTCCTCCATCAGCTCGTCGTACACCGACTCGCTGAGCTCTTCCATCTCGTCGGCGCGACGGCCGGCGATGAACGCCAGCGCCGCCTGCCGGGCGGCGGCCATGTCGCCGGCGTCCTCGCTGGCGAGCAACCGGAACTTCAGCTGCTGCCAGCCGAACCGCATCAGGTCCTGGGTGGTGAAGTAGTTGCGGGCGGCGAGACCGCGGGCCAGCCAGTAGATCGACGCGCCCCGCATCATCGTGTTGTCGACGTCGAAGAACGCCGCGGCACCGGAATCGGCAGGTACGGCGAGCGCCTGCTCCAGCTCGGGCGCCGCACTGCCCACACCGTCCTCGGCGGCGGCCTTCTCGGCACTGGCCGTATCCGCCCTGGCGGCTTCCGCGCTCGCCACACCGGCCAGGTGCGCACGAGCGGCTCTTACCCGGGCGCGGCGCCGGAACCAACCCCACATGGTCTATGAGCGTACGGTGCGTCCGCTGCCGCGGAGGTACCCGGTCAGCCGTCGAGCAGGTCGCCGATGATCTTGCCGAGCTCGTCGAGGATCCCGGAGGACGGCGACTTGCTCGGCGACGGGTTGGCCGCGCCAGTCCTCGGGTTGATCGGCAGCAGGCCGCTCGGCGACGGGTCACCCGGCCGGGTGGCGCCCCGGCTCGGCGAACCGGACGTACCCGGGTCGTTGGAGGTGCCGCCGCTGCCTGTCGTACCGGCAGCCGGGTTTCCGGGGTCGGGTGCTGCCGTGCAGTGCTGCGGCACCGGGCCGAGCGAGTCGGCGTACCCACCCGCGTCACTGGTGCAGAGCAGTGACTGACGCAACCCGGCCGAGCGGTCGGCGGCCTTGTCGAGCAGCTCGAGCGAGGCCAGGGCGCGCCCCCGGGACTCGCCCTGCAGGCCGGTGACCAGGTCGACCACCTTGCGCCGCTGGTCGGTGACGAAGGTGTCCACCGTGGTGAGGACCTCGGGATCCCGGCGCGCCACCGCGGCTCCGGTGAGCAACCGGACTCCGCTGCGCAGATCGGTGTCCATGTCGTCGAGTGCGCTGCGTAGCGCGTTGGGGTCGTCCGCGACGGCCTGCGCCTCCCGCAACCGGGTACGCGCGAACCCCAGATACAGCTGACCCTTGTTGACCTCGGACCCGGCCAGCGCCAACTGCGCGCGCTCGGTCTGCCGCTTCACCGGGTAGAGCGCGTCTCCCGGAATCGCTTCACCGCTCGCGCTGGAAACCCCCGACAGGGCGAGTACGCCTGCCGCGGCTCCCGCGGCGACGGCCAGCTTCGCCCTGCGGCGGCGCGGCGCCACCGCCGGCTCGATGTCGTGACTGTGCTCGGCAGTGGTGCCGATGCCCTGGGTGTGGGCGACCGCGAGCAGTCGCTGCCGTAGCCGCCGCCGATACGCCGGATCCACCGTCACCTGATCGGCCACGGCGGACATCTGGAGCGCACTGGTATGCGCCACGGCGACGAGTTCGGTCAGCTCCTCGTCGTGTACTGAGCGGGTATGGCGCCGTGGCGCACCCTCAGCTTCGTCGAGGAGCTGCGCGAAGCGTTCGGCTCGCCGGCGCCCCATTGGGTTAGGAATCACCGCACGCACCTCCTCCTGCGTTATGCCCCTGGCGGTCGGAGATTCGGGCCCGCCCGCCACGACCGGTCCAGGTCGTACGACGAGCGGTGGTTCCGGACCTGCCCCACAGATCCGGATCGATGAATCTCGACCGCACATTGAGCAACGCGGTTGGGCCTGGCCGGGTTACGGCCGATGGAGCCCGAGTGGCGGCAGTTGCCACATCTTCCCCGGTACGTGTGATACGTCCCACCTTGCGTTCACCCGTAGTCACGGCGTGAACCCTTCGGGTAGCAGTCGGGCTAAAGCCCGTACCGCCCGGTACTGCAGAGCCTTGATCGCTCCCTCGTTCTTGCCCATCGCCCGAGCGGTTTCCGCCACCGAGAAACCCTGCAGGAACCGCAGCACGATGCACTCCTGCTGTTCGGAGCCGAGCCGCTTCACCGCCTCGAGCAGGGTCTGGTTGGTCAGCTTGCTCACCACGGCCGCCTCGGGGCTGCCTTCGGGGCCACGCTCTTCACGGTCGGCGTCGAGCACCTCGGAGGTCGACATCTCCAGTCGGTAGCGCCCCGACTTGAAGTGGTCGGCGACCAGGTTGCGGGCGATGGTCACCAGCCAGGCGCCGAGGTCACGGCCCTGCCAGGTGAAGCTGTTGATCCGGCGCAGCGCCCGCAGGAAGGCCTCCTGGGTGAGGTCCTCGGCGAGCGTGCGGGAGCCGACGCGGAAGTAGACGTACCGGAAGACCGTGTCCAGGTAGCGGTCGTAGATCTTGCCGAATGCCTCGACGTCGCCCTCCTGGGCGCGCTGTACGAGGCGCCAGACCTCCGACGAACCGACCGCCTCGGCAGGCCGGTCGGGGTCCTTGTCGGCCTCGTGGTCGGGATCGGTGTGGGGGCCGGGGGCCGACCCGGGGCCGGGGTCGGAGCCGGTACGCGGCCTAGGGCGGGCCGGTCGAACCGTGGTACGGGTGGAGGCGTCCTGGCCACGCAGGACGGCGGCGAGCATGACACGCAGTTCCTCGAAGGCTTCGAGGGGCGGACTGAGGGAGATTCCGGGCGCTGCGTACCCAGTCACCAACACCCCTCCCCTCGACCAACCCTGCCGAAGTCGCCCCATGGCCCTTGGGCGTACTCACGGGCTCGGAGGGCTAGACGACATGCTCCGCCTTCAGGCGCGCAGCCGTCAACGGCGAGGTGGTTCGGCGGTGCTTCCACTGGCACAGCAGCCTCCTCGGGCGAGGGGTGTCGGGGTTCCCAAGGTCCTGGCAAATCCGACGATTGGATCGTATGACGGACCTGCCTGCTTTGCGTAGGTACTCAACTACTATGCGCGAATTGTGTTCGAGCGGCTACCTACCGTGTCGCACATTTTGTGCGTCTCTTCCGCAAGCAGGGCAGTCTCACCTGTTCGGGGGATGCAGTTACACCGATTCGTACGGGTACAGCCCCAATTGCGACGACACGCACAGCCTGCGACATGGAATCCCGGCCGACCGGACGACTTCAGGTGTCAGAGAAGCGCCCCGTGGGTGTCCCCGAGGCGTCCCGGTATGCCAGACTCGCTTGCCGTGCAGCACAACGTGAGCGACCCCGGAGCGGGTACGGCCAACCTCGCAGAGTCAGTGCGCCGAGCCGCCGAACACAGCGGCGACCAGCCGGCGCTGCGGTTCCGCGATCAGGTGACGAACTGGGCGGATCTCGACGCCGAGGTGGACGCCGTCGCGCGGGGCCTCGCGTCGGTGGGGCGTACCGGCGGGGACCGGGTCGCGCTGGCGCTCGGCAACGTGCCGGACTTCGTACGGTGCTACTTCGGGATCCTGCGGGCGGGGCTGGTGGCCGTGCCGGTCAACCCCGCGTACCGCGCCCGCGAGCTGGCTCACGTGCTCGCCGACTCCGGCGCCTCGACCCTGATCGCCAACGGCGCCGTCGCGGCGGAGGTCGCCGGCCTGCGCGCCGAACTGCCCGCCCTGGAGCAGGTGTACGTCCCGGGCGGCGCCACCGATGACGCCCTCGACCTGGCCGAACTCCCCGTCGACGGCGATCCGGTGACCCACGGGTCGGGCGGCGAAGACCTCGCCGTACTGCTCTACACCTCGGGCACGGAAGGCAAGCCCAAGGGCGCGATGCTCAGCCACCGGGCGATGCTGGCCAACCTCGACCAGCTCGACCAGATCCAGCCGCCCGTGCTGCGGTCCGGCGACGTGGTGCTGCTCGCCCTGCCGCTGTTCCACTCGTACGGGCTCGGGCCGGGGTTGCACGCGATCGCCCGGCACGGCGCGGCCGGCGTACTGGTGGAGCGGTTCGACCCTGCGGACACACTGGAGTCGATCCATCGGCACCACGTGAGCGTGGTGATCGGCGTACCGCAGATGTATCTGGCGTGGTCGCTGCTCGACGGGGTGGGTGAGGCGTTCGAGAGCGTACGGGTGGCGGTGAGCGGGGCCGCTCCGTTGGAGGAATCGGCCCAACGCCGCTTCCTGGAGGCGACCCGCCACCACGTCTTCGAGGGGTACGGCCTGACCGAAGCCTCCCCCGTCCTGGCCAGTACGTTGCAGAGCCCGGTGCCGAAGCCCGGCTCGGTCGGCCGGCCGATCCCCGGCGTCGAACTCAAGCTGATCGGCGTCGACGGGCAGCCGGTCGACGTCGACGAGGACGACGAGGAGAGCAGCCCCGGCACCGACCCGGGCGAGATCTGGGCCCGCGGCGCGAACCTGTTCTCCGGTTACTGGCCGGACGGTCGCGACGGCCCCGACGCCGACGGCTGGTGGCCCACCGCGGACATGGCGTACGCCGACGAGGACGGCGACCTGTTCCTGGTCGACCGGCTGCGGGAGCTGGTGCTGGTCTCCGGCTTCAACGTGTACCCGCGCGAGGTGGAGCAGGTGCTCGCCGGCCACCCGTCGGTGCAGGAAGCCGCCGCGCTCGGGGTGCCGCACCCGTACACCGGGGAGACGGTGAAGGCGTACGTGGTGCTGCGGCCGGGTGGGCACGCCACGGTGGACGAGCTGATCTCGTACTGCGAGGAGCACCTGGCCCGGTTCAAGTGCCCCACCTCGATCGAGTTCGTGGAGTCCCTGCCGCACTCGATCACCGGGAAGGTACGCAAGTCGCTGCTCCGGGACGGGCTGCCGCAGTGACCGAACACTTCGTACAGCTGCTGACCCGGCCGGGCTGCCATCTCTGCGAGGTGGCGTACGAGGTGATGGAGCGGGTGGCCGCCACCTCCGGGGTCGAGTGGGAGACCGTCGACGTGTCCAAGGACGCCGAGCTGGAGCGCGAGTACGGCGACCGACTGCCGGTGGTCCTGCTGGACGGCAGGGAGCACGGCTACTGGCGGGTCGAGGAAGCCCGCCTGCTGCGCGACCTCGGAGCCATCCCGCCGGCCTGACCGACGCCGCCCCACCCGGCCGCCGCGCGAGCGGGCTGGCGTCAGAACGGCACGGGTACGCCGCGGGGCAGGCGGACCAGGCGGGTGCCGTACTGCTGGTGGAGCCGGGCGGCGTCGGCGAGGAAGTCCGGCCAGTCCAGCCGCGCCACCGGGCGTGGCGGGGCGGCCAGCGGCCGCAGGAAGTTGTCGTGGTGGCACGGGATCAGCACCTTCGGCCGCAACTTCCCGGCGAGCCGTTCCAGGTAGCGCGGCGTCCCCTGCCGCGCCGCGAGACACGCCACCAGTACGTCGACCGGCTGCTGCCGGCGCAGCGGTTCGTCCTCGATACCTGCGCTGGTGTGCAGGTGGACCGACCGTCCGCCGAACTCGACCCGGTACGCGTACACGTCGCCGCGGGGCCAGCGGAAGGCGGTACGGGGCAGGCCGCGGCCCCGCAGGCCGATGACGTCGACCCGGCCGGCGTACGGGACGGTGCCGTGCCGCGAGGCGATCGCCTCGACGGTGAACGGGCCCACCGTAGTGCGGTGTCCGTCGGAGACCTCGCGTAGCTGGTCGGCGGCCATGCCCTGCCGGCGGCAGATCTCGACGGTGGTGTCGCTGCCGTACACCACGGTGCCCTGGTGGGCCTTCGCGAGCGGGGCGACGTCCATCGCGTGGTCGAAGTGGGTGTGCCCGACGAAGATCGCGGACACCTCGCCGAAGGTCTGGCGTACCAGCGGGACGTCGGGGCGGGCGGGGCGGAGGAACAGCGCCGCCGGGCCGGGGTTGCTGGCGTACGGGTCGACGCAGATCCGCTCGCCGTCGTACTCGAGGACGAAGCCCGCGCAGCCGGTCCAGGTGATCCGGCCGCCCACCGGTTCCGGGGCAAGCCAGCCCGGTTCAGGGAGCTGGCTGGTGAATACCTCGGGTGACGCCGGGGCGCCGTCCGAGCCGGTCAAAGCCAACATCGACATGCAGGTCAGACACATACCCGTCATCATGGCCGATGGTCGCGCCGACTCGCGGGAATCAGACATTGTCGGGGTGGCTGCACGAAAAGTGGCCTAGGTCACAAAATGCCGGAAATGAATGTGACGCAGTGTGATCTTTTGAGCCGTCGGCCGCCGATGACACGGCCCTGCGACACGCCGCTGTTTTACGCCGATGTAACACGTGTCTTGCTGGTATAACACCCAAATTCGGGCAGCCTTCCGGCCGCTATTTCACGCTCGGCCGAACCTCCGGGACGAGTGACCACATAGCGTCGCCGATTTCGCCGGGATTCCCTGTCCACATGGTGAAACCGCTGCTCAGGGCCGTACGATCATTCGAAGTGGATCTTGAGCCCTGCTAGCTTCGATTCACATGTCGGCAACAGACCCCTCTCATACCGGGGGCCTCGCCGGTACGCCGGAACCCCCGTCGTACCAGACTCCGGGCCCGCAAGACGGTGCCGAGCTGTGGCGGATGGCCCGAGACTCACAGACCCTCGATCTCAACTCTCCGTATATGTATCTGCTCGGCGCCTCGCACTTCGCCGAGACCTCCGTGATCGCCCGCGTCGGCGGCCACCCGGCCGGATTCGTCTTCGGCTACCTGCGGCCCGACGCCCCCGACACGCTTTTCGTCTGGCAGGTCGGAGTCGACCCGGAGCACCGTGGCAAGCGGATCGCCCACGGCATGCTCGCGGCGCTCGTGGACCGGCTGACCCCCCGCTATCTGGAAGCCAGCGTCACCCCGGACAACGCCGCCTCGGCGGCGCTCTTCACCGGTTTCGCCCGCGCCAACGGCGTACCCCTGGAAAACAGTGAGGTGCTCTTCGCGGCGAGTCAGTTCCCGGCCGGGACCAGCCACCAACCCGAGGTGCTGTACCGGATCGGCCCGTTCGACCGGGTGCCCGACACCCGGTGACCGACCACCACCCGAGACGATCAAGGGGAGCAGATGAACGTCTTCGAGACACTCGAATCGGAAGTACGCAGCTACTGCCGTGGCTGGCCCACCACCTTCACCACGGCCAAGGGCAGCCACATGTACGACGAGCAGGACCGCAAGTACCTCGACTTCTTCGCCGGCGCCGGCACCCTCAACTACGGCCACAACCATCCGCTGTTGAAACAGGCGCTGATCGACTACATATCCGGTGACAACGTCACCCACGCGCTGGACATGCACACCGTCGCGAAACGGGACCTGCTGGAGACCTTCGAACGGCTGATCCTGCGGCCGCGGGGGCTCGACTACAAGGTGCAGTTCCCCGGTCCGACCGGCGCCAACGCGGTCGAGTCCGCGCTGAAGCTCGCCCGGAAGGTGACCGGTCGGGAGACCGTACTTTCGTTTACGAATGCTTTCCACGGCATGTCGCTGGGCGCGCTCGCGGTGACCGGCAACTCGATGAAGCGGCGCGGCGCCGGGGTGCCGTTACAGCACTCCATGCCGATCCCGTACGACGACTTCCTCGACGGTCAGACCCCGGACTTCGTCTGGCTCAACGCGCTGCTGGAAGACAGCGGCAGCGGGCTGGACACCCCGGCGGCGATCATCGTGGAGACCGTGCAGGGCGAAGGCGGCGTCAACGTCGCCCGGTACGAGTGGCTGCGCGGCCTCGCCGACGTCTGCCGCCGGCACGACATCCTGCTGATCGTGGACGACGTACAGATGGGGTGCGGGCGTACCGGGCCGTTCTTCAGCTTCGAGCCGGCCGGGATCGTGCCGGACATCGTCTGCATGTCGAAGTCCCTGTCCGGGTACGGCCTGCCGTTCGCGCTGACCATGTTCCGCTCCGACCTGGACGTGTGGGAGCCGGGCGAGCACAACGGCACATTCCGCGGCCACAACCCGGCGTTCGTCACCGCCACCGCCTCGCTGAACGAGTTCTGGAGCGACGACAAGCTCGCCGGGCAGGTCACGGCGAAGGGCGAGCGGCTGGCGGCCGCGCTCGACGACATGGTGGCCGAACACGCCGAGGCGGGCGCGTACAAGCGCGGTCGGGGCATGGTGTGGGGCCTCAGCTTCGACGATCCTGGACTGGCGGGAAAGGTGTGCGCCGCGGCGTTCGACCGGGGCCTGCTGCTGGAGACCTCCGGCCCGCTCGGCGAGGTGGCCAAGGTGCTGCCGCCGCTGACGGCCAGCCGGGAGGAACTGGACACCGGCATGCAGATCATGGCCGAGTCGGTACGAGCCGCCCGCGCCGCCTGAACCCCGCCCCGAGCGAACACCCTGAGGAGACTTCGATGATCGTACGTACCCTGACCGACATCGTCGGCACGGACCGCGACGTGGACGCCCCGACCTTCTCCAGCCGCCGGCTGGTGCTGGCCAAGGAGGGCGTGGGCTTCTCACTCCACGACACCATCCTGTACGCCGGATCCGAGACCGTGATGTGGTACGCCAACCACATCGAGGCCGTCTACTGCATCGAAGGCACCGGCGAGCTGATCGACCACGAGACCGGCGAGAAGTACGACGTCGCACCGGGCACCATGTACCTGCTCGACGGCCACGAGCACCACACCCTCAAGGCGATCACCCAACTGCGCATGGTGTGCGTGTTCAACCCGGCGCTCACCGGTCGCGAGGTGCACGACGAGGACGGCGTGTACCCGCTGATCACCGAGCCGCCGGAGGTTGCCGAGGGGGTGACGGTATGAGTGCCCAGGCCGTCGAGGTCGAACCGGGCGGAACCCCCGACCTCGTCGCGACCGAGACCCCGGACCGGTATCCGACCCGGCGGGTCGCCGAGGTGAAGCTGCTGCCCCGCGAGGAGCCGACCGTGTGGGGCCAGCCTTCCGACGGACCGTTCGACGCGGAGACCCTCGCCGGGTTCGACGCCGACGGGTTCCTCACGGTCGAGGACCTCATCGACGCCGCGGAGGTGGCGGCGTACGGCGCGGAGATGCGGCGGCTCGCGGTGGACCCGCGGTTCATGGCGGACTCCCGTACGGTGGTCGACCACGACACCCAGGAGGTGCGCTCGATCTTCGAGGTCCACAAGATCAGTGAGGTGTTCGGCAACCTCGCCAACGATCCGCGGCTGGTCGACCTGGCCCGGCAGATCCTCGGCTCCGAGGTGTACGTCCACCAGAGCCGGGTGACTTTCCGGCCCGGCTTTTCCAGCAACGACTTCTACTGGCACTCCGATTTCGAGACCTGGCACGCCGAGGACGGCATGCCCGGGATGCGCGCGGTCGGGATCTCCATCGCGCTCACCCCGGACCTGGTCTACAACGGCGGCCGGATGATCATGCCCGGGTCGCACAAGACGTTCGTACCGTGCATCACCGAGAGCGCGTCCGACCGGTACGAGTGGTCCCTGGCCGGCCAGGAGATCGGCATGCCGGACGCGGAGCACGTGAGCACCCTGGCCAACCGGCACGGGATCCGACTGTTCACCGGGCCCGCGGGATCGGCCACCGTGTTCGACTCCAACTGCATGCACGGGTCCAACGGCAACATCACGCCGTACCCCCGCTCGAATGTGTTCATCGTCTACAACAGCGTGCAGAACACCCTGGTGGAGCCGTACGCGGCCACCTCGCGCCGGCCCGACTTCATCGCCGCGCGGGACTTCACGCCGGTCACCTGCTGAGCAGCTGATCACCGGGTACGGGGGCGCGGCGGGACCGCGCCCCCGTACTCGTGTGCGGTCTCAAGATCGCGATTTGTGCACGGCTTCACAAGCGCATACTCTGATTCACCGCGGCTAGCACATGCCGCCATCCGGTCGGGGGTCGGGTCGGTAACTCTTCAGCAGTTATTCCTAATTTTCCGGGACGAGTCAGTAGTGAGCGATCGCAGTAGCGACACGGATACCACGGGTACGCCCCCGGTGCCGGATCTTCCCGAGGCGACCATCGCCCGGCTTCCGGAATATCTCCGTGCCCTGCACCACCTGGCCGAGGCCGGCCACGACACCGTCTCCAGCGAAGCGCTCGCCACCGCCGCCGGCGTCAACTCCGCCAAGCTGCGCAAGGACCTCTCCCACCTCGGGTCGTACGGCACCCGCGGCGTCGGGTACGACATCGAGCGGCTCACCGGGCAGATCGAGCTGGTGCTCGGGCTGACCGGCCGGCGGGCCGTCGCCCTGGTCGGCATCGGTAACCTCGGCCACGCCCTCGCCGGGTACGCCGGATTCGCCAGCCGCGGTTTCCACGTCGCCGCGTTGTTCGACGCCGACCCGACCCGGATCGGGGAACAGATCAACGGACTGGTGGTGCAGGACCTGTCCGCGGTCGCCCAGGTGGTCGCCGCCGAAGAGATCAGCATCGCCGTGATCACGACCCCGGCGCACGCCGCCCAGGCGGTCGCCGACGCGCTGGTCGACGCCGGGGTGACCAGCATCCTCAACTTCGCGCCGTGCGTACTGAGCGTCCCCGACGGGGTCGACGTACGGAAAGTGGATCTCGCCATCGAGCTGCAGATCCTGTCGTTCCACGAGAACCGGAAAGCAGCCGCGCTCAGTTCGGTGGTGACGTCCCTCCCGATTCAGGGTGACCGCCGTCGTAGCGGTCGCGGTGGTACCGATGGCATCCTCGACGAGGAGGCGGTCGGAAAATGAATGCGCTGGTGGTTGGCCTGTCGTACCGCACCGCGCCGGTCCCGCTGCTGGAGCGGATCGCGGTGCCCCCGGAGCAGGTTCCCGAGCTCACCGAACGGTTGCTGTCGAGCCCGTACGTCGGTGAGGCGGTGGTGCTCTCGACGTGCAACCGGATCGAGGTGTACGCCGGGGTCACCGCCTTCCACGGTGCGCTCAACGACATCGCCGACGAGCTGGCCGTACGGGCCGGGGTCGACCGGCAGACGCTCGCCGAATACCTGTACGTGCACTACGACTCGGATGCCGTACGGCATGCCTTCCGTACCGCCGCGGGGCTGGAGTCGATGGTGGTCGGCGAGGCGCAGGTGCTGGGCCAGCTGCGCGACGCGTACGGCATGGCGGTCGAGCAGGGCAGCCCGGGCCGGCTGCTGCACGAGTTGGTGCAGCACGCGCTGCGCGCCGGCAAGCGGGTACGTACCGAGACCGGGATCGACCGGGCGGGCCAGAACATGGTGACCGCCGCACTGCAGGTCGGCGCGGCACAGTTCGGGGCCGACCTGGCCGGCCGTTCCGCGCTGGTGATCGGTGCCGGCGCGATGGGCGCCCTGTCGCTGGCCAACCTGCAACGGGCCGAGGTCGGTGACCTCTACATCGCCAACCGCGGCATCGAGCGCGCCGAGCGACTGGCCAGGGCGTACGACGCCGTACCGGTCGGGCTCGACGACCTGCCGTCGGTGCTGAGCCGGGTGGACGTGGTGGTCAGCGCGACCGCGTCGCCGGGTCACGTACTGGAGCCGGCCGGGATTCCGGACCGCGGCGGCCGCCCGCTGCTGCTGCTCGACCTCGCGCTGCCCCGCGACATCGACCCGCTGGTCGCCGACCTGCCCGGGGTGACCCTGATCGACATCGCACTGCTCAGCCAGGCCGTCGACGAGGTGACCGCCGACGACCTGCGCGCGGCCGAGGCGATCGTCGCCGAGGAGCTGGCGAACCACCTGGCCGAGCTGCGCGGCGGCGAGGTGGCGCCCACGGTGGCAGCGCTGCGCGCCCGCGCCGACGAGCTGGTCGGTACGGAGCTGCGGCGGTTGCGTTCACGGCGGCCCGAGCTGGACGACGTACAGCGGGAAGAGGTGGCGCGGACCGTACACCGCGTGGTGCAGCGGCTGCTGCACCTGCCGAGCGTACGGGTCAGGGAGCTGGCCAACGAGCCCGGCGGCGCCAGGTACGCCGACGCGCTGCGGGAGCTGTTCGGCCTCGACCTGGACGCCGCCTCCACCGCCGAGACCCTCCGCGCGGACCCGCTGGAGGACGAAGCGTGACCGACACCTTCATCCGTCCCTTGCGGCTCGGGACGCGTGGCAGCGCGCTGGCAAGGGCACAGTCCACCGAGGTCGCCGAACAGATCGAGAAGACCTGCGACCGGGCCGTGGAGCTGGTCGAGATCGTCACCAGCGGCGACCGCTCGTCGGCACCGGTGGCAACGCTCGGGGTCGGGGTGTTCGTCTCCGCGCTGCGGGACGCGCTGCTGGCCGGCGAGATCGACGTCGCGGTGCACTCGTACAAGGATCTGCCGACGGCGGCCGCGGACGGGTTGACCATCGCGGCGGTGCCCGAGCGGGCGGACCCGCGCGACGCGTTGATCGCCCGCGACGGGCTCTCGCTCGCCGAACTGCCGGCCGGCTCCAAGATCGGCACCGGATCGCCCCGCCGGATCGCGCAGCTGCTGGAACGCGGGTACGGCCTGGAGTGCGTACCGCTGAGAGGGAACGTCGACACCCGACTGCGGCGAGTCGCCGACGGCGAGCTGGATGCCGTGGTGCTGGCGGCGGCGGGTCTGGCGCGGCTGGGCCGGATCGGTGAGGCGACCGAGCTGCTCGACCCGATGCTGATGCTGCCCGCTCCGGCACAGGGCGCGCTCGCGGTCGAGTGCCGTACCGGCGACGCGGCGCTGCTCGAGCGGCTCGCCGACCTGGACCACGCGGCGACGCATGCCGCGGTACGCGCCGAGCGGGCCCTGCTCGCGGCGCTGGAAGCCGGCTGCAGTGCCCCCGTCGGAGCCCTGGCCGAAGTCACCGAAGACAACGAGATGTACCTGCGCGGTGCCGTCATCGCGGTGGACGGCTCGGACGCCGTACGCCTGTCCGGCACCGGTACGCCATCCGACGCCGAGGCGATCGGCAGGCGGCTCGCCGCCACGCTGCTTGACGAAGGCGCGGATTCACTCATGGGGAGTACGAGATGACCCGTCGTAAGACCGTTGGCCGGATCAGCTTCATCGGGGCTGGACCGGGCGATCCCACGCTGCTCACCCGCCGGGCGCTGGACGCGATCAGCGTCGCCGACCGGGTGGTGTACGACCGTGCGATCCCGGCCCCGCTGCTGTCCGCGATCCGCGACGTCGCCCCGCCCGAGACCGAGGTGGAGCCTGCCGAAGGCGCGCCCGGCGACGTGGCGAAGGTGCTGCTCTCGGCGGCCCGCTCCGGGTTGCACGCGATCCGCCTGGTGGCCGGCGACGTGTACGGGTACGACTCGGTGACCAAGGAGGTGCAGGCGGTCGCGCGTACCAACGTGGCCTTCGAGGTGGTGCCGGGCGTCAGCCACGCCGCCGCCGTGAGCGGCTACGCGGGGATGCCGCTCGGGGCGGTACGCATCGAGGTCACCGCCGAGGACCTGCACCACCTCGACTTCGACGCCCTCGCCGGCGCCGTGGCACAGGCCGGCGCCGCGATCACCGTCGACTCCGGCGGCCTCGGCTCGGTACGCGACGGCCTGCTCGCCGCCGGGGTCACGTCGACCACCCCGGTCGCGGTGACCGGCGACGGCACCGGCGACACCCAGTACACGATCACCTCCACCGTGGACAGCTTCGTCGAGGCAGCCCTCGGCTTCGCCGGCCGGGTCGTGGTCACGGTCGGCGACGCGGTCTCGTTGAAGCCGAAGCTGGGCTGGTGGGAGAACCGGCCGCTGTACGGCTGGAAGGTGCTGGTGCCGCGTACCAAGGAACAGGC